>Ga0123357_10007312_pt1 | contig 13631 bp, 8 predicted proteins | sample TergutEmb28metaG_FD_89873 | JGI IMG/M metagenome (GOLD analysis project Ga0123357, IMG submission 89873) | Embiratermes neotenicus P4 segment gut microbial communities from Petit-Saut dam, French Guiana - Emb289 P4 | ecosystem: Host-associated > Arthropoda: Insects > Digestive system > Gut ... | reverse complement strand
TAAAACAACAATCAAGGAAACTGAACAGCAGCTTACAGAAAAGGATGAAGGTACAGAGAGATTTAAAGATAAATGGTACAATGAGGAATGCAAATTTGCAATAGAAGAAATGAAGGAAGCAAGAGAAAAGTGGTTGATAAAAGGAAGAAGGGAGAAGCAAGAGCAGGAGTATCACCATAGAAGAAAAGAAGCTCACAAAATAATTAGGAATAAGAAAAAGACATATATGAAAAATGTAATAGAATCAATAGAAGATCAGAAGTATAATAACACAAAGAAAATATATCAAACCGTACCCCAATTTAAGAAAGGATATCAGCATACATTTAGCATATTTAGGAACAAAAAAGGAGAATTGGCAATGAATATAGAGAAAGAAGAAATACGGAAAGAATATTTTGACAATTTACTGAACACAAAAGAACCAAGAGATTTAATTAAAACAGTAAATAAAGAAATAAGCGAAGTTGAAGTTGAAGTAGAAGAACTCACTATTTAAGATGTAAAAATGGCAATAAGAAACTTAAAAAATAACAAGGCAGCTGGAACTGATGGAATACATCCAGAATTAATAAAATACAGAGGAAATATACTGAATAGAATGTATGAACTAGTAAGACAAATCTGCGAGGAGGAAAGAATACGTGAAGAAAGGAAAGAAACATTAATAATTCCTACACACAAAAGAGGAGGCAGAGATAGGTGTGAGAATTACAGGGGAATAGCACTAGGAAACACACCTTACAAAATTTTGTCGAATATAATATTGCGGAAAATTAAGCCATATATTGAAAGAGTTATGGGGGACTATCAGAATGGACTTAGAGATGGAAGATCTGTAATTGACAACATATTTGCATTGAAAACAATAAACGAGAAATTTTAAGAGTATAATCAGAGTGTACAATATTTATTTATTGATTTTCAAAAGGCGTGTGACTCTATACATAGAGATACGCTATGGGAATGTATGAAAGAACTTAAAATTCCTCCTAAATTAATAAGTATGTGTAAAACATGTGTACAAAAGAAAAGAAGTGCGGCTAGAATAGAATGAACATTGTCATCTTTTTTTGAAAATAAAACAGGCTTCAAACAAGGTGACCCTTTATCACCAATATTATTCAATTTGGCATTACAAAAAATGATACAAAGTATAAAAGTGGTTCCTAGTGGTATAGGGATTGGTAAAGAACAATTGAATGTTTTAGCATATGCAGATGACATTGTATTAATTGTAAAAAATGAAATAGAAATAAGAAAACTTATTGTAGAAATGGAAAACATTGCCAGAAATTTCGGACTACAAATAAACCAAGAAAAGACAAAATATATAACAGTGGAAAGGAAAAACAGTTTAAAGAAAAATAATACAGGACATTTGAAAATTAAGAATTACAAGTTTGAAAGAGTGGAAAATTTTAAATATTTAGGATTTAAACTTAATGAAGATAGCAATAACCACATAGACTTGCAAGAAAGAATACAAAATGCTAAAGTAACATATTTTATGCCACAAATTTTGTTTTAAATAAAAACATATCAAAGAAACTAAAATTAAGACTAAAGAACACAATAATAGACAAAACGTTAACATATGCATCAGAAACTTGGACACTAACATAGAGAGATAGAAAGCAATTTAACATTTTTGAAAGGAAAGTGTATAGAAGAAATTTAGGCCGAGTATATGACAGTGAAAAACAAATTGGAGGATTTAACCAATAAATAAATTTATGCAAGTGTTAAAAAAACCTACTATATATCATAGAGGCAATAATGTTAAATAGATTACATTGGTTTGGGCACATACAGAGAATGGAAGAAAATAGAATTCACAAAAGGGTATTGTATATGAATTTGGGAACAACAAGATTGAGCGGTAGACCAAGAAATAGATGGCAAGATGAGGTGAGAGAGGATGGAAGAATAATTGGTGGAGAAGGGTGGGAGGAAAAAAAAATAACAGAGAGGAATTGAAGCAGCTCCTGAGAACGTCAAGGAATCGTCACATTCTGCACATGCCAATGGAGTGAGTGAAATTCAAATGTCAAATTTCATTAAATCTGTCCAGTGGGAGCCGAGTTGTTCCATGCTGACAGATGGTCAGACAGACGGACAGACATGATGAAGCTAATAGTCGCCTTTTGCAATTTTGCGAACATGCCTAAAATTCCTGGTTAATGGGATAATTCTCAATGTGGGTACCAGTAGAACTGTCCATATAATAAACTACAAATTCCAGTACACTGGACACATAGAACATATGGGTTCTGCTTTTAGAAAAACGGAACAGCCTTTGGGCATGGAGAGTTACTGTAAATACTGTGTACTGAATATCCAGTTGCCAAAAGTTGATAAGGGTTGGTCCTCTAGCTTCAAAATGAAATAGGGAGAAGGTAATAATTCATCATGTAAAGTATTTTAGTGCCTATCATAGTTTCTAGTGCTCTTTAGACAACAGCACGCTGCACAATAGTAATTATTTGTCCAGACAGTGGAAGATGATATTGGGGAATATTTTCTTAAAAATAATGATAAGGAAAACAAAATAGTATTCATTTTTTTTACTGACATAATACTGATGCAAACTGATTTCCAGCCTCACTCAATGTGTGACCAAGTACCACACAAGTTGTGTCTCTTAAAATCATAATTTGAGAGGAAGCATAATTCTGGTATGAACAATTTCTTGGCAAGACAAGATGGCAATAGGAGGATAATATTAACCTTTTGATGCCTAATGACGACTATAATGGTCGTACTGCACCGCTAACCTCTAAATGTTGCATTTTATATATTTATTCAACAAATATAGGTACTGAATATTTTAAACACGGTATATACTCTCCGTTTTTTCCTCTTAAAAATGCAGTTTGTTTCATAATTCTAACATATTTCGTTCCTGTATTATTCACATTTTATATACAGGGTGTGCTAAAATTTAAAAAATAATTCCTGCGCCAAAAGGTTTAAAAAGACCTGAGTGAAATAAATCAGAATATGATTAACAGTGTTTCTAAGGGCAGCAGTTGTTCAGAACACAGCAAAATTCCATGGATGTATATCTCACTTAACAGACATGTGAAAGCAACACTGTGCAATTTTCTTCCATGCATGAATAATTACATGATGTGACCGCAGTCATTTTCATGATGTATCCTGATAACAAATGTCATTGTAATCAAATATATTAATTTATAACACATATGCTCTTTGTTTGTACACACAGCACTAATTTCTGGCCCGTATTTCAGCCTCCTCCACAGTGTTAGGCAGCTTCTGTCCTAATGTCTCAGGTAGGAGAAATACTGACAGTCCTGCCAGTATTCCCAGAACACCCATGATTAATAGTGGAACTGGTGGTAGTGTGTATTCACCCTACAGAAACAGCAAAACTAGTAATAATGCACATATATAAAACATTTCTCTTAGAGCAGCTGTTTTCCAGTATTGAAGACATGTTTACTGAGAATAGATAACATTAAAGACAACACACATATGGAAGTGAGATGAATATTTTCCACAATGAAGATTAAGAGCATCTTGAATCAGAACTTGAAGTTTGTCAAATCACTACCAAAATTTACAAAATTTGATAACCACAGTAATACAGATGTAAGTTTCAAAATTTAGTGGAAGGTGTGCAGTTATCAGAAGAGTGGAAATAAAAATACAGTAACAAAGTTAGAACTGTATTATAAAGACAATGACAAAATAAATGCAGTTCTTCCGAGATGGACTGGAAAGACTAATTCTTGGATGACAGTTGATGGAATATGCCTTAGAAGCTTACAGTCGTCAGTAGTTAAAAAAAAAAACAGCAGGAGGAAGAAGAGTAATCTTATGTTTATTGGACCATGCGTCATTGTAATAGTTGAAGAACAAAAGACCAACTTGATGTCACTTGCTATTTTTTTTTTTTCACTTCTTATGTACTCAACATGTTTTGGACATTACTATATCCATCATCAGGAGCTTGTGACTGTGCTGTTGAATTACATCAGTCGTTTTGTTCTCGGTTTGTTGTGTGTTGGAGATTTGGTGCGGCTGAACCGAGAACAAAACGACTGATGTGGTAATTCAACAGCACAGTCGCAAGCTCCTGATGATGGATATATTAATGTCTGAAACATGTTGAGTACATAAGAAGTGGGGGGGGAATCAAGTGATATCAAGTTGGTCTTTTATTCTTCAACTAGACGAAGAGTAATGTTATGCTTAACAATAAGTGTTCTACTTTATTGCTAACAAACTTTTAAGTAACAAAAAAACAGTGATCACGCATCCAATGTGGAAGTTAGGAGACATGACCATGGCATGTTCAGCAAAACTGCAATGTGAAGGGGTGAAGTATGTTTTCCAAAAATCTAGTAGCCACCTCAAAATTACAGGTGCCAGAACGGTCACAAGAACCAAGAGATACACTGGGAACACAAAAATATCAGCACTACCACACAAGCTTCAATCACCTAGATGACCTGGCGCCAGGGATTTGTGCACTTCTGTTGTTGTGCAAAATTCTTTTGGAAAAATAGGGTGCTCCCCATCACCTAAAATACATTTGGAAGCATTGCTTGGGATGTTGATGCTGCCAGTTGCCATGGCTGTTGACTTAGTAACTGTCCACATTAATCTGCTAGTATTTCAATTTTTCAGTTTTGGGCAAAATTTTTACCCACATATTAAATATTTTGAACCCCATATACCAGTCAAAACCACAGTGGGCAAAATGGCACTGGGCGAGAGGTTACTGTATTCCTGGGTATTATGAATTTCCTCTTAGTAATATACTTTTCATCCTGCAGAATGACATAATATTGAAAAATTGTGAAGTTTAATGCCCCTGTACTTAGTACACAGGCTTAAAAAATGTTACATTATCACATCAAAAACAGACAGGATTTCTATACTTTCTACTTTCATATTCCACTGCAGTTTCAAGCTTACCAGGAACAGTAGCTGTGGAGCTAAAAGACTTCCCGCCCTTCCCCAGAATCCGCAGTGTCCCATGGCCACGCCTCGTATTATTGTTGGAAACAGCTCAGATGCATACAGGAACATTGTACAAAAGCCACTGACTACAAACCCTTTACCTGTGATGGCTAATGCTGTCACTGTTGCACCTAGAAATAGAATTCAAGGCAACATCATGTACAGTAAACTGTAACACAATTAGCAATGTCTGAGGAAGGGAAGAAATGGAAATGACCTCACCCTCAATGTCTTTCCTGCATTATGTTTAATAAAAATAATAACTGAAGTTTTCACTGACTTAAAATCTGACGTATTCAATGGAGCCAAGAAGTATGATTCATTCTTATAATAAAACCAACTGGATGCACTAATTTCTTAAATTTATTTTTGGAATAAAACTCTACATGTTTCAGACAGTTCCTCTGTCCATCATCAGGAGTTCTTCACTGCATACACAGCAATGGTATATGTCATACAGGTTTGCTGATGGAACTACAGCTGTCAGCAAACCTGTATGACATAACCCATTGCTGTGTGTACAGTGCAGAACTCCTGATGATGGACAGAGGAACTGTTTGAAACATGTAGAGTTTTATTCCAAAAATAAATTTGAGAAATTAGTGTATCTAGTTGGTTTTATTATAAGAATTTATCATGGTGCATGGTCACCTGAACGTAAAAAAAAGTATGTTTCAGTTATAAGGATAATTAATAAAATGATGTCTCTGAACACATGTTTAGAACTGTACTCAGTCATCATTAGGTAAATAGTGCTCTGCAGAGAACTGGTTCTGTGTGTCTCACATGAAAAGTTCCAAATGGTCAGCCTAATGCAACCAACTCAGCAAGTGCCTCTTCAACTTGCCACATGCAGACAGGGGGAAAATCCAGCATCCAGAAAGCTTTGATCATTTCAGATCATAAAGATGATGAGCAAAGTTCAGAACTCCACTAAGCCCACTAATCACACAAAATGTGCAAACACAAAATGTTGGTATGCTCATTTTTAAGAAATCTACAGAATTTATAACAATATGTTCTTACTAATCCAGTACTCATCCATTCCTGGTATTGCACTGATAACACCAACTGCTATACAGATGACACCACTTATGAGCAGGAAACTAGCCATGGGTAGTCGGCGTCCAAATCGCGAGAGTATGAAGTATGCCAAAACAAATGATATGACCTCCACAACAGCACCCAGAAAAAAATTCAAATGTCTTTCACCAATTAGATCAGGGAGATGGAATGTGATGCCATAGTACAGTAGTGAAGCACTGAACCTGTAAAAGACAAGACCACAGATCACTAAGCAAGTTTCAATGACCGAACCCCCACCCCAAAAGGAAAATACAGTTGATAGGAATAAAATCAGTATGCCTCTTTTGTATATTTACCTCCTTCTCTATTTTCTTCCACATTCCTTTCCCATCCACTATATTTGTCCATGCTATTGTTATTCCTCTCTCCCATCAAAACTTCCAACAGAATAACTGAAATGGCTTATAGGATACAGAGAGAAAGCCATTTATGGCTGTGTGCGCAGTAGGCTTTATTATAAATCAGCATGGCTGAAAACCAAAACTGCTGCAAAATCCTTAGTGAACATCTCAAACACTGAATTTAAAAGAAATACATTCATTTAAGGCTTAACTGCTGTCGGAGAGTTAGACTGGTTTCTGTCCTCCATGTTTTCACTCACAGACTTAACATAGAATTAAATGCGTACCATAATCCTATCAATGCTTATGGTAGTCATGTCTGTAAAATAGCTGCAGGCTACTGAACAGATATTACAGCAGACTTGGATGCATTCTACTCCTTATACCCAGTGATCTATGTAAATACATGAATAAGTTTAATTTCTGATTTGAGTGTTACTCCTTCTTCTTTAAAGTTTTAGCTACTATGCACTGTGCCATTGTCAAAGAAAGCAGCCATATTTCAGGCAGAGCAAGTATTTCTGTTTATTGCTCATGAAGTTTATCAAGTGAGATCAGCAAACCACCTGAGGCTAAGTTATTATCATGAAAACTGTTTATAGTTAAACCAGTCCACACATTTATGACCTATTTCATTCAGATCTACTTTAATGTTATCCTTATATTTTCACTTAGTCCTAGACACTTCCTTTATTTCAGGCTTATCAGCTAAGATTCTGTATGCATTCTTATCCCTGTTGTATATGGTGCATGTCCCACATTTCATGCTAATCCACAAATCAGAAATTTTCATCTGTAATTAACATAGTCAACACACTAAGTAAGTCACACTGACAGTTACAGGAGAAAAAAATCATAATATTTTCATAAAATGGGATGAAACATGGACAGAATGCCTTACATGATTAACATTCTGCTGAGTAATGAGTCTTCATATATGTATGAATTTACTTCACATTTTAACATAACACATAACACATTTCCTGTTTTAATGTTTAAAACGAAAATGCCTAAATAAAATAAATACAGTTCTCGCATTCCATTCAATTTGAAGTGTATTTCACTAACGCTAATTATATGGTTTTTCATTAAAGTCAAATACTAATAAGACAGGCAATGTACATATGACATAACACTGAGGTGCATTCGTGCAATCATTGATGCAGTGGAAAAGCAATGAGTATTACACAATCTGAATGTGCCTTAGTTAACCAGCATGCAATGTGCATGCACCACATCATGTAGCCTCTCTGGCTCCACAAAATTTTTCCACAATATCTCATAAGTGGCACAATTTAAAAAAAAAAGTTACTGAACGCAAAATGTGTGTTTTGATTTTCTCTACAAGTTTTGTCCGAAACATTTCTCATTCTAAGAAGAAATGAGCATGATATGATAAAAAATATACATTGGACTTCATGTAAAGTACTCTTTATTCTTGTCAAATTTTAATGAAACTTGAATTTTCTCGACAGATTTTTTAAAAATCCTAAAACAAGCCAAGTTGTTCCATGCAGGCGGATGGACATTATGAAGCTAATAGTTGCTTTTTGCAATTTTGTGAACATCCCTAAAAACAGAAGGAAGCTGTGTAAGAGTGTTAGTCAATCAGTCTATAATGAAAGGAATTCTGATAACAATGTTGCCATTGTACATCTTTCAAAATTGTGATTGAATCAGATCATAAATACTTCCACATCTCCTGTTTATTATTAAATGACATTAAGATGTACAGGGTCCTTAGTTTATCTGGCTTATTTGGTCACTTCCTGTTGGCTACTTTATCACACATGTCTTGGTTGATTCAATGAGCCACATGCTGTCTGCACTGTTGACACCCAGGCATCAGTCACATTATGAGCAAACAGTGTCTCACTCATTCTGTTTGCAACAAAGCTTACTTTAATCTCAATGGATATGTGAAATCACAGAACAACAGTTACTTATCCGCAGGAAATCGTCACTTCATCTACGAAGTGCTATTACATTATGTTAAATTTGGTGTATGGTGTGTTAGAGGTGCAACTAGGATTACTGGGTTCATTGTATTTTCTAAGACCATAAATTGAAACCGATACGTTACCCACATACTAGTACCATTTGTTAATAATACAAACAATTCTATATGTTGCTTAGGGAGTGTTTCTAATGGCAGAATAATAAGCAGGGAATTGTAGCCTTCCACGTGGTAGACGTTAATCACTGCAAGTTATACTTGTGAAGCATGTCAAAGGACAAAGAGTACAATAACAATCCTCGCACTCAAGACAATCTGAAAAAATGAAAAACATGCGAAGGATGAAGTGTCTTCATTTGTATCAGTATAATTCTGATGTGCAATAAAGAATGTGTATGTTAGGTGTGTTGTATGTCTTCAAGCTGAACGAAACCGTTTCCAGCACCTTCTTTAAATATGGTGCATGGAAACCTAATACAAACCACAACACACTACACTAACACTTTCCACCACCTTCTTTAAATATAATGAGTATAAACTTAGTATTTACTACAATACATTCAAATAAAACATGCAGATCCTGACTCATGGCAAATGGGAATGATAACAATAAATTTTCTTTCTACTGGCATGCAAAACTATCTGTGAAGTGTCCACAAACATTGGCCAGATAAACTAAGGACTCTGTAGTAATGGATGTTTTAGCAACATCCAAGTTATTTTAACACTGTTAAGAACAAAGTAGTATTTATCTAACATTGTACCTTACTATACTTTACAAGATGTCAACTTACCACACAAATATCATAGTTAGATTATATTTTCGAAGAACAGGACTTCTAAAAAGCTCAAAGAAACCAGTCCTTTCTGTTGTTGTTACTATTATTTCTTGTTTACCAGCTACAGTTCTGTTTTCCACAATTTCCATCTTTTTTCCCACGTTACTGTAGGTAACTTCAACACTGTTGCTCACATCTGTACCATATGTATTTAGCTTCACAGTTCCATCAAGCCCAACATCATTGATAGTTCCTCTGCCTTCTGTTACAACAGCACTTATTCCTGTTAAGATTACTGTGCTGCCTTCTTGACCGGTATCCACATTTTTATCATCCGCACTGAATGTCTTTCCTGTGCATACCCCTTGATTTCTGTCATACTCAGCCCTTCTTTTATCAGTTATTTCAGATGTACTCTGCAAATCTACTAAGTTTCTATCACCATCCTTCAGGTCTTCTGCAGTCTGTGTCCATATAACTCTCAGTCCATCAGGTTCACAGCTACTTTTACAAATATCAAGTGACTTAGAGTCTTCCTTACATAGATTACTGAAGTTTCTTTCTATATGTTCAGTGCAAACTGATGAGTCATCACACCATCCTGAGGAATCTTTTAGTTTATCTCCCACTAAATTTTCTTTCATTGTTCCCTTGCATTCTTCTCCTGAATGCGCTATAGACAGTGTCCCAGTGTCTGGGTGCCCACAGTCAACCCTCTCAATCTCAGCATTACTCATTTCGTTCTGTATTGTGTCATTCTTTATAATTTGTTGATTTTTGGTGTTTTGAGGTAAAGGACCACTAGCATACTCAGAACCACTAGCATACTCAATACCCTTTAATGTGACTGTCTTGTTTTTGATAGAATTTGTATCAATTAATTTTTCTGTTTGCTTACAGGATACAAATCTCTTCCATTGTTTCCATACTTCTACTTTGCCATGGACGGCCAACCATAGTGCAGATTCAGGAACTAAACTGGCAGAAAAAAAAACAGAAGTTTAATAGAAATGTGTCATTTTAATTGCTTATTATTCTAGCCTGCACTGACTGAGACTACATGCAGTGGAATATACACATAACTTCAGATATGACTTAAAGTTGTTCATACTATTCTGTGCATTAAATTCAGAAATTTATTAATTCTTGAACTGTCATAGTACACTCAAAAAATTTAGTATCTCCTCATTATTAGTCAAGATAATAATAAAAAATCTTTTTTGTTAATAAACATACATCTGTGGACAAACAGAACGTTACTGTACATTTTTAAGTATTCATATATACTAATTGGTACATATACATGTGTATACAGCAATAACACCCATTTTTGGGTCAACATCACAACCATTAAAAATGTAGGACATATGAAATATATTTTATATTAGATTGTTTACCTGAATTGAGAATTAAAAAATTAAAAACAGTTGTTTTAATTAGGTGCATATACTAATTTTTATTTTATTATTATTTTTCTTTCTCTCTCCAGATCCACTTGTGATATTGTGACCTCCAAATGTTATGAATTTTCTGATATCACCTTTTTAATTTTTGCTGGTTTTCTTTTACAAATATTGTGTGTGTGTGTGTGTGTGTGTGTGTGTGTGATGTAGTATTTCTGTTTCAACCTTTAGCAACAATGTTGCATTAGGTTTTCTTTTAGTCTTGTATATACAACACAGTTTATGTGTTTTTGTTGAACTTTGTAACACATATTTCTTTATTACCGCACTTAATTGCAGTCTGACATGGCATTGGTTCTGGGTCCCATGTACTGCATCACTGTTTATGTGCAGCAGTGAAATGTGTTATGGTGCAGTTTCACATCAAATAGTCAGAGAGCAAGAAATGCATTTGTATTTGTATGTGTATTTGTATTCTATTTGCGTTCCATGAATCCATAATAACAATAAAACGAGATATAGAACATGTCAAGAGTAATACAAGTAACTGTGTAATAAATGTTCGGAATCATACAAGATGATTCCGAGTCAAGTACATGATGATGTTTAATACAAGCAGGATCAAACCTGTTGTGTTAACAACAAACGAAATATAAGGCTGTAGTTAACAAGCAGAGAGAGTCAAGTACAAAGACACACAAATGAATACAGACAGCAGATTGTACATATGAATAACATTTATATAATAATGTCGTGATGGGCAAACATAGAATTAAGATTTTGTCCTGAGTATATTCATCTCATGAAAATGTTTCATGGCATATTATCAATTAGTAGTATGTTTATACTGAAAATATTCTTCTATGGAGTAAAATGAATGTGTATGTAGGAATCGATTAAATAAATTTCAAATTTCCTAACATTATTAGATAAATCTTTAATGTATGGAGGAAGATTGTTAAAAATCTTAATGCCATGTAATGTACTCCCTTTTGGTATACAGTTAAAATCTTAATGCCATGTAATGTACTCCCTTTTGGTATACAGTTAAATTTGTTATCGGCTGGTAAAAATTATTACTTTGTCGTGTACCTTTAGTGTGATTCTCCGAGTTCAAAGTAAACAGGATTTTGTTGTTAACTACAAAAAGCATAAGTAAGCGGATATATTGAGATACAAAGGGTAAAATTTCCAACCTTCTAAACGGATTCCTACATAAAACCTTATTTTTAAAACTCATCATAATTTTGATTATTCTTTTTTGCATTCTAAATATTTTCAAAGCATGGGGTGAGTTGCCCCAGAAAGATAAGCCATAACTTATAACTGCATTGAAATAAGAATAGTAAACAGTTTCCAAAGTACTGAAGGACATAAATGGTCTAATACTCCTCATCACGTAACAAGCCAAACTTAGTTTTGGGATAATATATTCAATGTGGCAAATCCAGTTTATTGTATCGTGTATATATATGCCCAGAAATTTAGTTTGAGGTAGAGTTGTTATTAGGTTATCATTACAAGCAATGTTTATATCATACATGGGCTTGTTTTTGGTCTTAAATTGAATGTAATGAGTTTTGTCAATTTTTCCACTTTGCCATGGATGGCCATAGGATTTAGGTGCTGGTGGATGGGGTATATTTTCTGGGAGGAAGTATGTTTATGAATACACCTCTTGGAGTGATTTTCATGTTCTTCAATAATGATACTACCAAACATCATGGTATATGGTTAAGATGTGATTTGATATGATGATATGTGATGTGATACATGATATGATGATACATGATAGGATATGACACAATGTTTACATCATGACATTTCAGTCACATGCAATGATAATTTAAAAAAAAACCGTAAGTAATATCATCAGACATTTCTATGTTCTGCAGCACACAGCAGACATGTGGGATGATACACACACACACACAAACACACACAAGAATCTATACTATTTTAGTGTTTAACACTTCAATCTTAATTAATTGTGGACTATCTTGCAGTGTTGCATATTATCATGTATTTTTAATCCAAACTGTGATAAATCAGATCAACAGATAGATCATGTCTATGGAAAATCCCGAACGATCTATATTATATACAAACTTCAACACATTTCAGCTTTCAAAGGGCCACCGCCAAGGCATCACAACAGTCATAGAGAGAAGCATACATAAATACACAAACAAAATACAATTATGTAAATATAGTGCAAGATAAAAAAAGGGTGGATATGAAAAAATGTCAAATGTCCCATTTATATCTATATCAGCCAAGGTTCAAATATTTAAAATACCTATACAAACGCATTTCTAATGATTAAAAGTGTGCTGAATATACTTTCAAAGTTGCTTTTTTTTTTACAATTATTTAAAATTACGCGGGGACCACGGTAGCACAGTGGCTAAGGTGCTGTGCTACAAATCGGAAGGTCGCTTGTTCGATCCCAGCTGGTGTCAGTGGATTTTCATTGACATAAAATCCTTCCGATCGTACTATGGCCCTGGAGTCGACTCAGCCTCTAACAGAAATGAGTACCAGGAGTATTTCCTGAGGGTAAAAGCGGCGGGCGTGTAAGGCTGACAACCTACCACCATCCTGTGCCATTGTCATGAAATCTGGGAACCTTAACTTCCTGGAACCCTCTGGGCCCCTTGGGCCTGTAATAGGACTGATATACGTTTTTAAAATTACACTACTTTAATGTAATGAGTCAAAATTAAAATTAGAAGAAATATGTCAGAACTTCAATATAATATAAAATATTATGGACTTCCCTCAGGTACACAGTATTTGTTGGTTTATTTTATTAAAGCTTATTCTTGACATTTTAGCACATACAATGTTTTACAGGTCACAATAATGCATTACGTGACTTTGCTCACCTGATGAGGGTACATCCAAACCAAAATGCTCAGCAGCAAAGGCATATGAGAAATACTGTTCAGTTGACTCAAATATATATTGATATGAGTCCACATGACACTCAGGTGCAGTTGACTCAAATATATATTGATATGAGTCCACATGACACTCAGGTGCAGTTGACTCAAATATATATTGATAT
>Ga0123357_10007311_pt1 | contig 13631 bp, 8 predicted proteins | sample TergutEmb28metaG_FD_89873 | JGI IMG/M metagenome (GOLD analysis project Ga0123357, IMG submission 89873) | Embiratermes neotenicus P4 segment gut microbial communities from Petit-Saut dam, French Guiana - Emb289 P4 | ecosystem: Host-associated > Arthropoda: Insects > Digestive system > Gut ... | reverse complement strand
TTGCATTATATATATGTATTCAACAAATATAGGTACTGAATATTTTAAACATGGTATATACTCTCCGTTTTTTTCTCTTCAAAATGCAGTTTGTTTCATTAATCTAACATATTTAGTTCATGTATTATTCACATTTTATATACAGGGTGTGATAAAATTAAAAAAATAATTCCGGCGCCAAAAGGTTAAGATGATTGTATGCTTTTTCTTTAAAAGGGAATGAGTTCTCTTCCCATTGTGTATGAATATGATTGTATGGTGTTTCTTTAATAGGGAATGAGATATCATCCCATTCTATATTAAGACAATTGTATGTTTTTTTTAATTCAAGATGATGCATGGTCTGATGACAGCCTGAACAGAAGGCAGAAACTAGTAACCATTGTAACTTATAGATGGTGTTTAATGAATATATAGGTGGACTTGTCCATGATAAGGGGGTCCGTGTCACCATGGCATGGCAGATCCTCAGGTTGTGGATGTAGGAGCGGCCTCCTATATGGAGGGTAGCAGCGAATATATGGAATAAGCAGTCGCGAACAGCCGACAAGGGGTGGTTCTCCAGCTTGGGAGCAGGGCAAGGTGCTAAAAACTCCTCATCGTAAAAATTGGCCTTGTTATAAAACAGATACATGTGACTCAGACCTGGACATCCTTCAATACAACCTAAGCACTGGACAAGGGACATGAGATTTGGTACATGGAATGTTAGGAGCCTGTTTAGGTCAGGGTCATTATTACAGTGGCCAGGGAATTAGCAAGGTGTAAATTGGATTTATTGGGTGTGCAGGAGGTTAGGTGGGAAAACAGGGGTACTGTAAGAACAGGGGTATATTTTTTTGTATGGAAAAGGAGTTGAAAATCAATAATTGGGGATGGAGTGTTTGTACACCTCACAATAGTATCAGAGTAGAGTTTTTTGTGATAGGATGTCACATATAATTCTGAGAGGTCACTGGTGTAATACCATTGTTCTGAGTGTGTATGCATAAAGTGGTGAAAAAAGTGATGATTCAGAAGACAGTTTTTGAGAGCATGCTTGCTATCATTCAGTGCAGAATATTTTGTATTCCAGTTTGCTATACAAAAATATGAAATTTAAGATGTACAGAACTATAATTGTGCCCGTTGTTTTGGATGGGTGTAGAACTTGGTCGCTCACATTGAGGGAGGAATGTAGGCTGAGGGTGTTTGAGAATAGGGTGCTGAGGAAAATATTTGGGCATAAGAGGCATGAGGTGACAGGGCAGTGGAGAAAACTATATAATGAGGAGCTTAATAATCTATACTCCTCACCAAATATTATTCGGGTGATCAAATCGAGAAGAATGAGATGGGCGGGGCAGATAGAACGTAAGGGGAAGAAGAAAGGTTGATACAGGGGTTTGGCTGGGAAACCTGTGGGAAAGAGACCACTTACAAGACCCAGGCATAGATGGGAGGATAACATTAAGATGGATCTTCAGAAAGTGGGATGGAATGGATTGACCTGGCTCAGGATAGGGACAGGTGGAGGGCACTTGTGAACGTGGTAATGAACATTTGGGTTCCATAAAATGCGGGAAATTTTTTGACTATCTGAGAACCCGCAGCTTCTCAAGAAGGACTATGCTCTATGGAGTAAGAAAGTAAGTAAGATTGGCTTGAACAACGGGGATGTGTCATTTAAAAATTAGAAAAAAAATGGTCTCTTGGAATATATTCAGTATTTAACGGTGTGCCAAATTTTTAATTTAATTAAAGATCATACGATCTCATTTAATTAAAAATTATACCACCATAGCAAACAATACTATTCGAAATGCTTTACTTCAGATTCTCTTCAGTACAGGGATTATTACTACAAGCATTGTCTTTTAACATGATCCACAAATACAAATATCACATGAGGATTATTGGGCCATTTTTTTCTTCTGTGACCTTAAATTCAAGCCAATACGTTACACACATTCTAACACCAATTGTGCCATAATGACATCATATTTAATTAAATTGTATACATTGTGTTATAGAGTGTTTTTGGTGACAGAATAATAAGCAGGCGGTTGTGGCCTCCCCATTTACAATATCACAATCCATTCAATTTTTTACACTTGTGGAGCGTGTTAAAGATTGAAGAGTACAGCAATAATCCTTGAACATAACACAGTCTGCAACTGATGATTCAGAATGCAGTGTTTACGGTTTTATGAGCACAACTTCAATGTGAAACATGTTTTGTGACAGCCATCTCAGAGTTAAAGGACACTACTTCGAGCACCTCCTTTAAATACAGCGAGTAAAATCATAATAGTGTAATAAGAACCAACAAAATGCACACTTTTTACTTTAATGTTTTAATTTAATTCTAGCGACTTCTACATGTTTCAAACATCCAAGTGTTCATCCTCAGAAAGATACTAAACTTAGTATGGCGCACATCCTTCCACCAACCACACTGCTTATATGGCCATATGAAAGAAATGCCATTAAATTACATGTACAAGTCTTCCTGAAGATGAACACTTGGATGTTTGAAACAAGTAGAAGACACTATTATTAAATTAAATCATTAATAAATATAAATTTACTTATCTAGGTTGCAGTATATCTTACCAATTTTCCAATGACGTAGAATTTAAATTGGCAAAATTTTTACAATTAATAGGTACTAGTAAGAGAACTATTTTTAAGAAAGTGAGAATGGAAACCATTTTGAAAATATACAACACACTAGTTTTACCTACATTTTTATATAGGTCAGAAAACTGGACTCTAACAGCCTTACAAAGATGAAGAATCGAAGTGGCAGAAATGAAGTTACTGAGACCTCTGGCAGGTTACACCCTTTATGACCACAAAACATATGACTACATATGCAGCAATCTACGGATTACAGGCATAGTAGACAAGATAGATGAATACAGATGGAACTGGCTTTTACGCTTGCAAAGAATGCCACAAAACCGATTCCCTTTGAAATCATACCACTACAGACCAAAAGGAAGGAGAACAATTGGAAGACCAAAGAAGCGTTGGTGCAAGCAGCTGTAACTGTGGAGACGGAACGGATCAAAGGGTCCAATCCTTGATGGTTAGGATGATGATGATGATGATGATGAATTTAAAAAGTGTGTATTTTGCTGGTTCTTATTACATAGTTATATCACAATGCACAGTTCAAAAAACATAAAAGTCCAAAATCTTAGTAGTGAACAAAACACAATGAATTGAAACTTTCAGTGCCTTATGTAGTTTACACACCAACAAATGCACTATTTATTAACTTGGTTAACAGTTCTAAATTTACACCAAATATATATAACGACATAATTTTACCAAGTGTTTTAACATAAATATAACTTGAATCGGGCTCCCTGGTGATGGTCATTAGAGACCGAAATATGTAGGAGCAATATTATTGTATTTTAATGTAAATTTAGAACTTTTTAACCAATTTAATAAATAGTGCATTTGTTGGTGTGTAAACTACATAGATTTCAAAATGAACGATGCAACGATAAAAATTCCAGTGCCTTCTTTAAATATGGTGAGCAAAAACCTAATGTTCATTGGTCTAAAAGGTGTACACCTTGACTGATGGTAAAGTGAAACAGCAGCAAATGTTGTGCTGCCTGCTGCCATGTGTAATGTTCTGTATAGTGACCAAAAATATGGGTCAGACAACGTTATGTATCCTGTATAGTACCTGCTGATGTTTCATTGCAGTATAGAAGTACCCACATGCCAGAAACCTTGATTATTCACTGCACTTGGTTTTAGTATTTGTGACAATGGAAAAATGTTATGGAAAATAATGTGCTTGATAATTAACCATCCTGAAGTAAGTGAGAAAATGTGTACTGTCACACTCTTCTGTCACATACTTGGGAAAGAAATTCTGTGTTGCCAATTAGCAAAAATTAAACCCAACATACATATATATCTTCAAGAATTGCTGTAATATCATTCATTAATGGTGTAGAGTTAATTCCATTTGTTCATACCTGATTTTGATACATCCTGCACATGAATACATGTGGGACTCTTGACATGACAGGCAGATTTCCCTATATAGCAACATAATAAAACCAAATAACTGACCATCATGCATATTTACTATGTGGGCCAAATCAAAACATTTTTATTAAATCTTCTAATTCTTTTAAATTCAATTAGCATGGGTAAAATTCACAGTAAATCTAATAGCGCAAACAAAGCATTTAGACTCTCAAAGATCATTGCACCCCTGCTCATTATATTGTATGCATAATGCATATAAGAATCAAAACAAAGCAAGAATTCACCCAACTGAGAAAAAAATAATAAAATTTCAGTTGAACACAATTTATATTCTCAACCAGTTGCATAGGCACATGTTTCAGAGTAATTAACTAATCCATCATCAGGCCTTTTACACAAGACAGATAGTAAGAAATGCAATGACATGTCAACATAAGTACATTTGTTTTGTGCTCACTATGGGAATCCACATTACATATTCTTATTACAATAAAACTGCAATAGCTAAACATACATTAACACTAAAATTACACAGCATATTAGGGTTAAAGATCCACAAAAATGGATAAATAATAAGGTATTAAAATTTAAGACAGAAGCAATAAGAAACAATATAAGTTAGCAGAATACTCGTACTATTTATCAGGTGGGTGTAAATCAACAAATGTCATATATATTTTTATATACATATAGTTCATGGGTAGATGTGCCACAAGAACCAAGATGTTATTTCTCAGTTTTCATATATGACATACATTGTGTCTAGGATACATGAACAATAATGTCCAGCTACATTTTATTCTTGTCATATTTGGTATGAATAAGAATTTATATCTTCTGTATTAATATCTATGTATAAATATTCACCATATTTGAATTAATATGATCAGTACAAAATGCAGCATTGTATCCAGAATATTTACATCTTAGTCACACAGCAGTCAACCCAAGAACTCACCCTTTTCCCCAAAACATTGCATGACCTCAGGCAATCCCAGTGCTCATCAGTAACTAAAGCAATTACAGTCACTAGCAATATAGCACCAACCTCAATCAGATCCATGAAAGTCTGTAAACAGAAATCCTCTATTATAGAATATTTTTATTCACCAGCACCATCGATATATCGTCAGGAACTGTGAAGAACAAGCAAGTGGCATTCTGTTAGGGTGTGGCTCTACTGCTTTCAGAGTTGCACATATCCAGAGATCTCAAAGTTATTCTCAGATCAAGTGGACCATAAGTATATCAACTCAATATCTGAATTATGAGTGATCAGTGTGGAACATAGCTACAAATGTTGAATGTCACTACCACTCTTCACAATGAGCCCACAAATTTCACCTCCTGTGTCATGGATCTATACCAAATTAATTAAATCTTTGGCTCTGAATATCACAGACATGTAACACACAGCGTAATGCTTAAAACTCTGAACATCAACTACTGTCAATGTCAAATTATGGCCGTCCTTTAAGATGCAGGTTGTTTCAGTCTTCTACAGTAACAATGAGAATTTAATTTTAGTGCTAATGGTTTAATTATGCCATGTCTAATGTGTGACAGATAAAAGTGCAAAGTTTAGGTGAAATATTGCAAATATGGACTGCTCTATCAAGGAATTAACAAGTGTTTATGATGGCAAAAAGGGAAGTTTTATTGGAAGGAAAACACAGAGGATGGGTTAACTATGCTACATCTAATGTGTGACAGATCAAAGTACACAGGTTAAATGAAATAATGGAAATATGGACTGCACTATTAGGGAATTAACAGGTGTTTGTGGTGGCAAACATGCAAGTTTTATTGAAAGGAAGACACAGAGGCTGATGAAACATGTTTGGGTTCATTATTTATTGCAAGAGAACTATAGCAGATACAGGTAACTTGGTCATAGTGCAACCCATCAGATTTTATAGAGTGACTACAGCCATCTGTCTGCATTTCAGTGCATGAATAACACAGTAACATGGCTGTTCCGAAGTGGACTGCAGTGACTCTATCATATTCAGCTGTATCTCTTTTCTTTCCCTTCAGGGTAATTTTCAGCATGTGGAACAGGATGAAGACACAGGGGCCAAATCAGGTGGGTACAGTGGATGTGGAGCCACTGTAATGCTGTGCTAGGCAAAGAACTGGCTGACACACAGACCTGCCTAGCATAGTATAAAGTCACAGCCAGGGATCCGAAAGCCGTAAGCGAGACTGCTTCCAACAAAGTGTAACTTGAACGCGTTGCAGCGTCACGCCGAAATGGAAAACTGAATGGAAAAACATAGTGTATAGGCACCGAGAGAACAATCAAGCCCGCAAAAAATACACAAACAACTGCCCCGTGTACACCCCCACAAATAGATCACTATTGTACTCACAGTATACCACACACTGATGCCCACTCTTAAAGTAAACATAACATTTTAATATCAGATTTTATTGTATGATAATTGTTGTTAAACTGTACCTGCAATTCGAAAAAGATTGATAGTACTATTGTAAACCATGGGATCCCATATGTAAAAGCCACTGAATGTACCTTGACTAACACCACTGTTCTGTAAGCCTGATGATGGCCAAATAAGGCCAAAACATGTTGCTTAGTTGAATAGTTGTAATAATTGCAACTGTTATTGTATGTGTTGTGCAAAGACGGTTTAATTAATACATTATTAGAACAGTTCTGTAGACAGTCTGATTCATAATGTGGCCAAGGGAAAAACTGTGGTACTTCATTAACAAGCATATGGTTTATGTTCATTGCATTTTGAATAAACTTCAGAGAAAATTAGAATTACTAGGCCTTCCTTTTTGTATATGTGCTGCATCCCATTGATGTAGTACTTTAGTACATACGTTCACTAAACAATATCATTACTTATATGGGTACTGATCTGATATTGAAATATTACTGCAATGTTGTCATTAATGCTTGCGTCAAATGTATTTAACAATACAAGATAGTTTACTGTTACAAATGTAATTACTGTCACATTCACATGTAAACACATGAGCACTAATGACCATTTTGGTGAATCCAACATTAATATAACCAATTTTATCAGTCATACTGTACCATTAGCCCCTTCAGTATTCAACTTCATAAGGAACGGGAAATAAAAATTACTTATTCCAGTAAAGAGGCTGGGAGTGGCAACATGGTGCAATATTTAACAGACGTGGCCTTTATACGACACTTAACAAAAATATGTGTGAAATAAATTCATTTTTATATCTCTTCAAGAGCTAACTAGAAACGAGAACTTCGATTATCAGTATTATCTTATAAAGTCATACTGTAATAATATCATCTTACCACACTTCATCTTATCATCATTTCTCTGGAATATCCTGAAAGTCCAAGAGATGGTCACACTAAACACAACATACATGGCACTATGCCATTCTCATTGTGGGTATATAAAAGGGAGGACTGAGGTGAAAACCGATTCTAAACAGCCGCGAATTTTGTAGCTGTGATCCACCATGTTGTTAGAACTAAGTACATCATTTCAATCCCTTCAGTACTTTTGAAATAAACTTAATTACAGATATATTTTGAATTCCACAAAAATCATATATTATTGAAAAGTATAATATTTGGGCCCGAATTTCTGGTTGTACATACCAAACACTGTAAGAAACAAAATAAAGAGTGAGTTTTAGGATAAGAGGAACACTCCTTTGCTCAAAAAATGGAAAGTAAAAATGTCCTTTAAAATCTATAGAAATGTTACAAAAAAGGTAAAATTTTTATGCTGTGTCCAGGAGGAAAATCAGTCATGTATTTTCTTTTATATAAATTACTGGACACGTAAAGAAGAAATAATGAAAGCAGTGAAATCTCTGTGGAAGACGATGGTATTATAAAGGCAGGGCCGGTCTTAGACTAACTGGCCCGATTTGACGCATTCAGGTCCGGCATTTATGGGGGCCCCGTGGTCATGCGAGGTACGCACATTAGTGATTTTTAAAAAATACGCAGTGTGATACCACACAACGCGCTAGGAGTGATTTTATATTTAAATTTTCGAAAGACCGTGGAAGATTTCGCCGAACAAAAAGCGAGAAAATTCTACATAATTAGGTTTGGCTTCACTTAAATTCATTTTGAAATCAAATAAATAACACGTTTGACTAATTGCTTGATTGAAAGTAAACAAGAATGACAAAAAATGTACCGTTTTAATTTTCCATCCGAACTTAAGTTTATACACCATAAGGTTAGCCCTTTCTTTGCGCTGCACGTAACATTTAGGGGTCTGCCATCAGGATCGCAATTGGGCCCCGCGTTTGCTAAGGCCAGCACTTAAAAAAGTAGAAACACTACTTCAAACTTCAAAACAAGGAAGTGACTTCCGCATGCAAATACACGAAAATAAATATCATGTAGACAAGTGTTTTCCAAACTTCTTTGGTCGCGGACCGCTTCGGCTTCGAATAATGATATCACGGATCTTCATATCCTTCCATATGCAAATATAGAGTATATGTATAATAGGTAAAAAGTAAAGGTAAAGTTCAGCCTATAACAGGCCACGAAGGCCCAGAAGGGGAGTAGAGGTATAGATCTACTCTTTCTTTAACCTCGGCGCTAGAGTGGGGTGGGTGGTCAACGCCACGCCCCGGCCGCTTTACAACCGGGAAAGAGACCCGATACCCATTGTATAAGAGGCTGAGTGGGTCCCAGGACTGGTCTTGATGGGTGCGGAAAAGCTCTCCCCCACAGGGATTCGATTCCCGGACCGTCCACCCCGTAGTGAGTTGCTATACCGACTGAGCTATCCAGGTCCACGGATGTTAGGAATCCAAAAGTAAAAGTTTTATCTCGGAACTTATTTTAGATAGCTACGAACACATGCCAATAACGTACGTAACAATGCGTTGCATGATTTCACCTTAATTAAACTGTCACCCGCTTTGTAATGACAGGGAGTTTCTTAACAACATTTTAACAGTCATTCTAAATAGACATATTGCCAATTAAAGAATTATAAAAAAACATCATTTCTTTAATTTAAAAATTAAGTAAACTTCAAAGTAGCCATTATGAAATGCATTCACGCGACATTTTGCCAAAACCACTGATATAGACATTATAGTGGTACCTGATTCCAGTGGCAAATCATGATTCGGAAGTCAGACCACTGCTTAACACTGCTCTAACTTACAGGTCTTTACATTCTTAGCAGCCTCTTCCTCTCCCCCTCACGAACGTTGCTACTGTTCTCAAAAGTGCCATTTCGACAGGTTTCCTGTTCCTACTTGCTGTCTTATTTCCTGGTGAACCTCCAGCGGTTTGCGGTGTTCGCCTTGCACCCTCTTCACAGCTCACTCACGGCGTGACGTACAGCAACTTCAAAGTGACGACTTGTTTCACATATTTGCTTTGGATAATTCTTCCGTCACTTCTTTGGAGACTTTCGCTTGTAGTCGGTTCTTCTCACAAGACGATTATTTAAACGAATGCCTGATGCCAGCACTCACATATACATAGGGCTGCCAGGCAACTGGATGAACTGGATGCTTTGGTGTGGCAGCCATCTGTACAGCAAACAAACTCAGAATATACGACATAAACAAGGTGATTCATCTTTCAGTATTTTGGGAGGTGACAGTATAGGTCATTGTGAGAAAAATAAAGTTCAAATGAACTAAGTGTCTAATTCTGTATGGTTACCGAGATACAGTTTGAATCAACAAATACAGAAACATTATGATATGTAATAAAGATAGGGAAATTGTTTAATATTAAGTAATATTAATGTAATGTTTGAATGACATATTTGTTACATAAAAATCATAAATTTGTTGTATTCTGTCTTTTTGGTGATTCCTTGGCCTCTGAAGTTTTTATACACCGACGTTTCGGAACAATCTGTTCCATCTTCATAGGTCGTTTAAACAAGACGTTGTTTAAACGACCTATGAAGATGGAAGAGGCAAATCGTTTCGAAACGTCGGCATATTAAATTCAGAGGCCAGGGAATCACCCAAAAGACAGAATACAACATTCACATCATGACCAAAGTTTGAAGTCAAGAATATTTTAGGGTTCACAATAAATGTTCCAAAATCCCATCTTACCGCAATGCCTCTTGCAACTCGTTCACGAAGATCGCGTGTTATTCGTCTGAGTAGATGTTCATATTTCTTCATGCAGGCAGCAGATTCCAAAATGCGAGCGAGAAATTCGTCTCTTGTGTCTACCTTTCTTTTGTAAACTTCGCTCTTCATCCAACCCCACAAAAAAAATCTAACGGAGGTAAGTCCGAAGATTCAAACGGCTGTATCTTGGTAACCATTTAGAATTAGACACGTGTTCATATGAAATTTTTATTCTCATAATGACCGATACTGTCGCCCCCCGAAATATTGAACTTTCCTCATGTATAAATGTACATAATTGACATGGATATAATGCATGGGGGTTTACAAAATTTAAGAATAGTGGCCAATACTGTTTTTGCAACCATCTGGCAACTGTATTTATACGTGTCGGCGCATTTGTAACAAATGGGGACAATCTATTGTCTCCAAGATGTACCTTAAAGAAAAAAGGAGCTGACAGTGAAGCTGCTCAACATTTGTCATGATGTCACACTGAACAAGGTTGCTGCATTTCTCTACATTGCTTTCTGATAGGCAGTTACTTTCAGCGTACCCTAAATTCACTGCCCAGTGAGGGGCCTTATACGTAGTAGATGCCACTTACAAAGCAATGAAGAAGTGAATATCATTGGGCGCCCTCGTAAAATTGCGAAAAGAAACTATTAGCTTAGTCATGTTTGTCTGTCCGTCCGTATGTCTTTCCGCATGGAACAACGAGGCTCATACTGGACGAATTATGAAATTTGATATTTCAAGATCTTTCGAATATCTGTCGAGAAAATTCACGTTTCAAAAATCTGACAAGAATGTCGGGTACTTTACATGGAGACCAACGTACAGTTATGAAAATATCTCGCTCTATTCATTTTATAAAGACAAATGTTTCACGCAAAATTAGTAGAGTAAGTCCAAATGCATTTTATGGTCAATAAGGTTTTTTTTTTTAATGGAACCTCTTATAAGATAACGTGGAAAATATGGAAGAGCCAGACAGGCCACGGAGAACATCAGTAGGAAATATTTTGGAGATCGACAGACGTGCAAAAAAAAAACCCCCCATTGCTGCATTTCCATGATAGCACTTTACACTTTTATATTGCTGATAGCTATGTCTGTGCTAACAACAATAAAATGGAAAATATTGTTGCGATTCCACGACGACAATGGCTAAGAAAACTCGCCATAATATAGTCGTAAATACATTGTCTCCTCCTTTTCACTGGTTCTGAAAGATGAGAAGTACCTGCAGTGAATTTTCTGTAGTCATCTGAAGCCTACTCCGGTTACCCTTTCACCCTGATCTTCCATGCCGGCTGGTAGATTTCACCTGTGTCGTGACTATCTTAAACCTGGCGTTGACAATGCTGACTGGTAGATGTCATCTGTGGCTAGACTACCTTTCGGTGTCCTTGCACCGTACCGCACGACACGAATGACACACTGCTACACGATTCTCCGAATTTGCAGCTTTAATTATTAATTTAAATGTCCGAGGACAAACTCACGTGGTTGAGAATAATTTCTTGATATCATTGAACAAAACTTTATCTAATATAACGTCAATATGCTTTTTGTAAGACGACGGGACTCAGTGGGTTAGTACAGTAGTCGAGATCGGTGACTGCATGGAATCTAGGTACGATCGGGTCGGTCACGTAAAATCTCTCGACAGACAGACAGACAAACAGACAGACAGACAGACTGTACTGAAAAAACTGACTAGTTTTGTGCTGTAACTAAACTGCGAGTCTCTAGGAGGTGAGGTGGGAGGGGCCTAAATCGAAACTTAGAAAAGCGCAGATTTTGTAGACACGATGATATCAAAAGTTTTATGTGATGTATTCTTCAGCCGAAAAACAGCCGCTGAAAGCGTCTGATAACTAGTACATCAGAATTTTGAAAAATAAAATAAGTAATTAAGGACTTCTCATATGTAATTAAAAAACAAGAAGATAAGAACGTGTCATTTAAATGAGGCGAGTGAGCCATGGAACATGTAGTTATATTTGAGCGTATATAAATGCAGTTGCCTGTTGTTTTGTATGGGTGTGAAACTTGGTCGTTCACATTGAGGGAGGAACGTAAGTCGACGGTGTCTGAGAATATGGTGTTGAGAAGAATGTTTGGGCCTAAGAGGGACGAGGTAACAGGAGAGTGGAGAAAACTACATAATGAGGAGCTTAATGACACGTACTCCTCGCCTAATATTGTTCGGGTGATAAAATCGAGAAGAATGAGGTGGGCGGGGCATGTAGCGCGTATGGGGGAGAGAAGAGGCGCATACAGGATTTTGGTGGGGAAACCTGAGGGAAAGATACCACTTGGGAGACCCAGGCGTAGATGGTAGGATACTATTAAGGTGTATCTTCATGAAGTGGGATGTGGGGTATGGACTGGATCGAGCTGGCTAAGGGTAGGGAGAGGTGGCGGGCACTTGTGAATGCGGCAATGAACATTCGGGTTCCATAAAATGCGGGGAATTTCTTGACTAGCTGAGAACCGGTTAGCTTTTCGAGATGGAGTAAGTAAGTAGGTAAGTATAAATGCAGTTGCAAGCAGTGCTATGATCAAGTTATGCTTGTGAAATGGGCTTTATAACATCATTTATAAAATCGTAAATAAATAATATACAGCCCCAGGGACAGCAGCGCCCCCCCCCCCCAGTGAAAAATTCTGGGTGCGTACTTGACGAACTTTGATTACAAATAAACACCATAGTTCGCCATTTATTTGCAGATAAGAGAATGTCCAGCAACACTGTTAAATAATCCACGTAACACTGAATACTGTATCATGGCACTCGGTCGATTCACGTCGTTACATCACATATCCAAACTTACCCGCAGTACTTTCGTGACTCGAAAATTTAACCTTCCAAAAATAACCCACTATTGAACACTTCTAGTGAAATGCACGCAGTTTATTTTAGGCACGGTAGCGTAAATTCCTAATTACAATTTGGCAGTGATTTGTCGAAAGTTAGGATCGCAAAATATTACGACCGAAGCAGCTGAATTCCGAAAACCCAAGTACATGAAACTTCTCGCATATTTACGTGCCTGAATCGTCAACAACGAAATCTCCATCAATTTGGAGTTCTTTCTATTGTTTAGAATAATTCCGAATATTTCATTTGGCGTAACTATGATTTTTTGACACTTTCCTAATTGGTTAAATCTAATTCAAGTTTGTGTGGGAATAAAGCCCCACCGAGAAAATTTCTAGACGTCTCACTTGGCTTAGGTCATAAGGTCAATTCATAAATCTGTCAAGGGAGATTTTGGTTCCAGAGCGTAAAGTTCCATGCTCCGGCTTTTCGCAGGAAATTCATAAATGTCAAGACTGAAAAATTAGGTGAAAACCGAGACTGACAGAGGGCGGTGCAGCAGGCTCTTCTGTAAGATGACTTTGCGTTCCTTTGCTTGGTCTACAAAAGAAGTATAAGAAAGAAGAAAGATTTTTTTTTTTTTGGGGGGGGGGGGTGTGCCCTTTTGCCCCCGGGAATGGGGGGGCGGTCTGGGGTT
>Ga0123357_10007310_pt1 | contig 13632 bp, 7 predicted proteins | sample TergutEmb28metaG_FD_89873 | JGI IMG/M metagenome (GOLD analysis project Ga0123357, IMG submission 89873) | Embiratermes neotenicus P4 segment gut microbial communities from Petit-Saut dam, French Guiana - Emb289 P4 | ecosystem: Host-associated > Arthropoda: Insects > Digestive system > Gut ... | reverse complement strand
GGTGTGGAAATTGTGGGGTCAGTGGACCAGTAGTCTCTTATATTTTCCTTCCTGACTTGTCCCAAAAGCTTTCTCGTTTCTTCAGGTGTGACAATGGACCACTTCAGTGTTTTAGGCGAGACTTTCCATTTTTTCTGCATTTTGACTGTGGTAAAGGTTAGACTGTTCAGTAAGTAACTGTATAAGATCGTCACCAATGATTGAACTCAAAACTTCAACAGACTCAGCTATCAATTACTGTCGTCAGACCTGTGGTTCCTAGGAAAGGCTAATTGCTTGGTTTTTTTTATCAATTTTACACCACGCATCACTTGCTTTATCACAGTTCTCCGGTTCACTACTTTCTTCCTCTACTGTCCTTGTTTGAATGTCACTAGTAACAACTACGGCAGATGATGGCAATTGTTTACGTGAACGAGTTGTGGTGACGTCACTGTCGCTGTTCAAAATTTCGTTGTCACTATAATCAGAACATCAGAACGTGTATCCGCATACAACACACGCAATATCGTACTGTTGCAGAACACCCCTACGGAAAGCCATGATTGCAACTTAAGGAAGTTAAGCAAGAAAACAGAGAGGGTATCTGAGTGAGTTGGTCTCTTTGTTACAGTCTTATGGTTCTAAAAACAGGGAGTCAGGACCGGTCTGTTTGTTTGTAACTTGAGACCCAACCGTCCTGCATCAAGCTGTCAATAACCTTGAAGCGATAAGTGAGCCAGACCAGCTGACAAACGCATATGCAGGATGCCGTGTATTAAAACGTCAAAATACGTGACCCGTCAACGATGCATGGAATAGCAATAGCAATAGCAATAGCAATAGCAATCACGTCTTTGTACGTGGCCCGCCCGACGGCAAAGTGTTAAGATTGGTCTTCAGGAAGTGGGATGTGGGGATACGGACTGGATTGATCTGGCTCAGGACAGGGGCAGTTGGTGGGCAATTGTGAATGCAGTAATGAATCGTCGGGTTCCGTAAAATGCGTGACCAGCTGACAACCGGTTAGCTTCTCAAGGATTCTGCTCCATGGAGTAAGTAAGTAAGTAGGTAAGTCAATAAGTAAGTACACATTTCTGTTAGAGGCCGAGTCGACCCTAGGCGCATAGTGCGTCCAGAAAGATTATGTCAATGGAGAATTCTAAAGACATCATCGGGAATCGAATTCGTGACTTTCCGGCTTGTAGCGCAGTGCCTCACCCAACTGCGCCACTTCGCACCTCCAGTAAATCTGGTAACCTTCCGTATGATGGGATTCAATATACGTATGTTCTAAAATTCCATTACGAAATACATATTCCGGGTGTCGTAAATAGCCGTCGAAGATAAATTAAGCCAGAATTTCGTTTAGGGTACGCTGAATCTGAATACGTGCAATGGTGGCCGATTTGGTGCAGCGTGGTGGTGGGTTTAGATTCTGGTGTATGCTAAAAGCTCTGTGCTTTAGGTGGTAAAACTACCCGTTCATAGACCACCTACCTCTTTCTTCCAGATTCTTGCTTCAGAAACTTTTGTCTCATCTGAGTCAATCAGCGGGATGTTGGTTTCGGAACATGCAGCCAACAAGCTCCTTAGAAGCGTCATTAATTGCTTAATATGGGCTAGGCGTCATATCCCAGAGGAGTGGGATTCCAAATGGGCGAGAGAAACAGTGAATTCCCGCTCTCGGCCTTGCGTCTCATGCGCACGGAGCAGACAGAGTGCCGCTCACAATAGTGTCATACCGCCAGACAATGGCTGCTGCTGCCGCTTCACAACGGCCTACTACCGAATGAGCAACAGTGTGGACAGCGCAACGTCTGCCACTGTCATGAACAGTTACGTGCCATATACGCACATCTGGGATCAGCGCTCACGTGGTGCCACACATCATCACGTTGGCAGTGCTCCGTGTTTGGTTCTTATACACATTTAGCGTCACTGAACTAACTCGTAATATTACTTAGCGTCGATCGAGAGAAGATGGTGGTGACCATGACTGTTAGATCTGTTCTGTTTAATTAATTTATTCTCTCATTTACGCGGTGCATTCTGTATTCGTGAACGGGATTCGGAAAACGAGTCATGGATGTATATGTAACCAGTAGCTCTGCCACGGAGAAAACTGTACTTTCACTTCTCTAAAGCGTTTCAATGTTTAAGCAAGCATTTTTAAATTTACGCTGAGAAACCACAAAATTAAAGTTCTGCTATATTCCAGGTTAAGTGGCGAAGCCCAGTACTTAAAATCCTCCCACATGCTAGGTGGTTTATTAAGTTCCACACTGTGGCCAGTCATTTGTCAGGCTAATGACACACTCGAAGTTAGAAGCCGATTTAGTGATAATGACAGGACTAGCGCGCAACACAATGGGAGGTCGTAGGTGACTGTGGGCAATGAATGGCAGAGTTGCTATTAGCAGGGGATAAACACAAGAAACTATGAGAGGAACCTGTCTCATTGCCACTTCCTTCTCCATGGATCTTACAAAAAGTCAATAAGGAAAGAACACAAGACCAAGCGTACACAAGATATTGTCTACCCACCAAATATATGGCACGGTCAAACCTAAATATAGCAGTGGTCGTGAAACGTCCAAACGCACTGCAAGCTTGATGGTGATGCTTAATATGATGTGATATTTGATACACCGGGTGTAATGTCCAGGACTGCTTCGGATGTAAGGGACAGTTATACATGTAAAAGCAACAACAAATTTCACACGGACAGAAGTATTCGCAAGTTACAACCCACTTTTTCTCCCGAAACTATCGTCCGTACAGATAAAAAACTATTGCATTTCATTCAGATGAACTCGAGGGCCATGCAAAGTTTCCAATGAGATAAGATGTTTTCGTCGAACAACTGTCATCGAGCGATAGTGTCCCACTGACATATGTTCCCTGACGGCTAATGGAAGGCCGTTCTGTAACACAAGCAAATCCTTTTCTCAGAAATGTCAGTAAATATTTCCTCTTAGCTTGTAGGGCCTGCCAACAGTTACTTCCCATGCACCTTGCCGAACTGCTACTTAACGTTTGGGTTGAATTACTTACTTACTTACTTACTCACTCCATGGTGCAGAGTCCTTCTTGAGAAGCTAACTGGTTTGCAGCTAGTCAAGAAATTCCCCGCATTTCACGGAACCCGAAGGTTAATTTCCGCACTCACAAGTGTCCGCCACCTGTCTCTATCCTGGGCCAGCCCAATCCAGTTCATATACCCACATCCCACATCCTGGAGGCCCATCCTAATATTATCCACCCATCTACGCCTAGGTCTCCCCAGTGGACAGTGTTGCTTGCTGAATATAATAGGCAAGTAAGCAGACTTATAGACAGGAAAAATATCGCTGTAAATTATTCGATGTTATTGTTACGGTTTCAGCGGCCGGACACATGCTTCTCTAGATACGTGTATAGTGGCAGCATGAGGTCTAGTCTATATATTCTTCACTGCACTGCGCTTTACTTCACTGAGTCAAACCTGTAGGTGTAGAGGGTTTACAATGAGATTTCCATCTCTCACTTTTAAGAGCCATAGCCCTTACTCCATTCCATTCAATTCTTTGATCCTTCAAAAAATCTTCTGTACCCCATTCATCCCCAAGCCTGCCGCGCTCTTCTTTGGGGTCTCTACTGCTGTATTATAGTTAGCCAGGCCATTTTGGATTATCCATTATCCCCCATTCTTACAACGTACCCAAACCATGTCAATAGTGACAATTCTATTACCTCTTTGAAAGTAATTATTTCTCATTCGGTTCTAATAGTTTGATTCCGATCTTGTCACTTTTAACACGTAGTTTTCCCTTCCACTTTCCTTAAGCACCGCATCGTATATATTCGAAGGTACTGAAAAGTCGAGTAACCCTCCGTTGTAACACAATTCGATAACAGGTTGTAGTCGGTTCTTAGGAAGACATTAATATATTAACAGCCGTACCATTTTCATTTCTAAAATATTTTACGACGTTGTCAAAAATTCAAGCTAGGTAGCGTCAAATATTTGGATTATAGAGAATAAGCAATTCGAAAGGACGTAAAGCAAAGGGTCATTGCAGCAGTTTAAGGCACTCTACTGACAATTGCTTGGCAGGACTGCAGAAAACCACAAACGCCCTAAGTCAGTATAGACCAGGGCTGGCCAACCATACTACTTATGCCCAAAATGGCACGCGAAAAGATTTCCCTGGCACGCGATATTCAATGCTGTCCCAATTTTCTTTTATTTCGTTTGTTCGACCAGCGTCTTTATATCGTGAAGAATATGTGTATATATTCACATATCTGACTCCGTACAGACTGTATATTAATTAATGTTGCTACCAAATAACACTGTCAGTGAAACGTTTTTACACAAATATGGGGCGGTGTGAAGTTTTGACTGGATATTTATTACTGGGGCGCTGGCCTGGCGGTGACTGGGCGAGTATGTGACATTGGACAGAACGTTTTACAGTCTTTTGTTGAAACAGGAAGTAGTGACAGTACCAGTTACTTACAAATAGTCTTCCTTACCGCGTTCCTCAAGGAGGCCGTAATTGCAAATAAAATAATTATGTGTATTAATTATACAATTATATGATAATAATGCAGTAATTAATTTTAATTATGGAAGCCTCGAAGACCTTATTTTGCTCTTCAAAATTCCCATGGGCAGGCGTAACATTTTTTCGAAATTTATAGACAATTTGGGCAGGCGCCCTCAAAAAGTCTCGCCACCTCAGGTATACACGTAGACGGTGATCTGGATGGTATTCGAGTCTGGCGCCCCATAATGCGAGTCGGAAGCGTTATTGATGAGTCAATTTGATTTTTAATATCCGTGACAGTTCTGTAGAGCGAGGAAAAGGGATACAAGACACTGAAGACTGAAACTAAGCAATTTCGCAGTACTCTAAAAATGAATGAGATTGAAACTAAGCATCCTAACGTGATACGAAAGACTGAAAATTGTGACTAAGCAATTTCAAAGCATCCTAAACTTACACAGAATGTTGAAAATGTAAATTGGGATATTTCAAAATAACCTAAAACGACATAAAATATTGAAGATTAAAAGGGAGGAATTTCAAAGTATTCTAAATCGGTAAAATAGTCTGATAGCGATAAAGACGTCACAGATATAAATTTTAAGTTCTCTGATGGATTGCTCTCCCTTAAATATACCCTTCCTTGCTAACAGTCACTGTATACAAGCTTCTTTAGCGCTGCGCTACCGACTGCCTCTTGTGATCGGACCTACTGCAAAATTGCGTGACGTGATTTCTAAAAATTTATATTCCTGTACTGTCGACAAGTTTTTAATAAATTGTTTTTAGTAGTGGCCTCGAATGGTCGGTTTTGTGAGCTCATTTCTGAAATGTTCTTGCAGTCAACCGACTGTAAATGCAGTTAGTTTTGATGATTTGCAGTATTATGTCAGGGATTTCGTGACAAGGAGACACGAATCACCTCAAGTGATTTGACAGACGACTCACTTCTCACTTGGTGCTCGGCAGGTGGCTTCGTGCGGTACTTGCGGTACGCAGAAAATGGCGAACCGCAGGGAAAGAGGTTAAGATGGACGTAATACGTTGGGCATAAACACAATATTTGCAGTTCCAGGTGGCCTTGCGGTCTAAGACGTTGATCTTGAAGTCATTTGATAGCTGGAATTGCGGGTTCGAATCCCGCTGATGGCATGGCATGGATATTCTTTTCAGGTGTTTGTTGTGTGTTGTGTAGTTAAAGGCATTTAAGACGGGCTGATCACTCATTCAGGGGAGTCATACCGATTTTATGTGTGTGTGTATGTGTGTGTGAGTTTGTGTGATCTAGAAACTTCAATATTGAAGTGTCCTAGGTCAGAGCTGGTCTGTTGCGTCACAGAAAAAGAACACGATTTTTAATTCTTCATTATTTATGCATTTTTGGGTTCCATTCTACTCCCCTAATCTCATACCGAATAAGCTGATATTTACTTCAAACACTAAAAATGAAAGATATAAAATTTTGGTTTCTGATGGAAGGCAACAACCGTAGCAAATCACAGAATGTGGTGATCCATGTCTTTCTGGCTAACAAAATACCTGGTTGTGTGAGGAGGGACGAAGTCCGTGGGAATGTAAAAAATGAAGCTAAAATGACATATTGCACCCCACAGTCTGGTGTGCGTTTAACAAGTCCTCAATGAGTTCCTTGTAGTTTTCGGCTTTTACGTTTCCAAGGAAATTTAGACAAATTGCTTTGAACGTTAGCTATGAAGATTTCTCAGTTTCCGCCAACAGGTGTACAAATATCATCATTAATGATTCCACGACTTTGCGGCCCAATAAAGATGCCTCTTTTAATTTAACATCACTAAATTTCGGAAATTTTTCTCTCAAATGCTCAGAATCCTTACCGTGTATTTTTATAGCTTTAACGAAGTCTTTTATTAACCCCAATTTAATGTGTAGTGGCGGTAATAAAATATTTTCTTTGTCAACTAGCGGTTTTCTGACACACTTCTGCCCTAGAACTTCGTTTTCTGGAATGGCCCAGTCCTTAATTTTGTAATGCTTGTCTTTTCCTCGCCTGTCCCAATCACGAAGAAAACAGCAATATTTGGTGTAGCCTGACTACATTTCCACGAGTACTCTATGACTGTAAGGTCTCCACATATTTGCAGCCATACTTTGTAGTACTTATAGCTTCTTCACGTGAACAAATTGGGCAAACTGTATTGACAGGTGAATATATCCCTTAAGTAACAGCACCGCCTGAAAACTAAATTTGGACGAATCTAAAAAGTCTCAGTTCTTCAGGGCTGCATGTACATCCCAACTCTTGGATAAGTCTTTCTACAGCATTATAATAGACTAATTTGCCTTCCTAACAAAAAAATTGTGACAATGTTTGTTGGCGTTTCCTGTATCACACTTTAACACCGTGTTTTAACAAATTCCGCCGTTGTAGACGAGAAGCCAAGATTTCTGCCTGAATTTTCGAAAGACAGAGGTCTCTCACTAGATCATTAAGTTCATACTGCGAAAGAAGATGAGGTACAGTTAGTTCCGGGAAGTCAGGGTCCACATTGGAACATGGATGTCAAGGTTCTTCTTCTGGAGAGGTGCTGGTTGGTCCTTCTTCATGCAGGGTCCATTGTTGAGGTCGCTTGAGCATTGGTAGGGAATCGTCATGTTCAAGGGTTCTTAGGGCTGAAGGAATATTGGGGTAAAGTATGGTATGTTTAGATTTGGAATTATGGCCATCTGTTACTGTTAAATGAAAGTGCCGATCCGTAAGATGATCCTTCTGTTCTCTCCACACTATAGGGACTGCGAAAGGCATGGATTTGTGAGTGCAAATGAGCCAGCTACGTAAATATCGCGAAAATCTACTGGGACACGAATGTGGTCCCCAGTTTGTCTTGACCCCAAAATTTACGGACAAAGTATAATTCATACGCCCTCTTCACTATAGTCGTAACTGATTGTGTCTGCGACTTTAGGGTAAATTCACCACTGACGTAACCAAATAAGTTCGGTGAATGTACACAATTACGCGACATTGCGAAAACAAATGTACAAAGTACACCTATCTTATTATTTTTCTCCATATTCAGATGAATTACATGTCAATAACACTGTCACACGGCGGTACACAGTTTCGGTGATCAGAACGAAAACAAATTCTCACAATAGAACGCGCGATATTTGAACACACTGACGCTTACTATCGCGACCCACACACCTTCACCAAGGAAAAACTTCAACTCAACTGACAAGGCTTATTTGAACGTTCGGTACAATATGCAATTTTTTCCTCCCTACAACCCTGACAGTTTCATGAAACCGGGGGATGAATAAGCTTTTTGTTTCGGGTTATCTGCCTGGTCGCGTCTGCAAACCAGCGAATCGCAAGCGCTTTCTACTCTAAATGTGCCTGTTTCGCGGAAAATATAGGTCATATCGCAAAACGGATTGCAGGTCGGCGATCAGCGCAAAAAATACGTTGCCATCACCTAATTTTACTTCGGGGGTAAAATTTCATTGTTCAGCGGCGTAATTTCTGGGCGTTGTTTATTTTGAAGATATTCTCCAAGTAATATGATGAAATATTCAGAGCATCTCTCAATACACTCTTATCACATAAGAGAGCTTATATTACAAAATATGCCTGTGTCATACAACAAATAATTTTTTTCGGCAATGTGTGCATTTAACGATTCATAATGAAGTAAGTAAGTGCCGTAAAGCGGCGGCTTGTATTCCGGACGTACTCCTTTCGGTTCCTGACACGTGCATAGAATATCCTGACATTTTCATGGTTTTCCTCAGTAACCTCAGGCAAGTGCAAGGATATTACATCAAAGTATGCCAGAAGAAATTTCTTCCACATACTTCCTAGTGCGTTATTAGAACCTAAATATTCAGAGGTAGTGACGCAGTCTTTAAATAGGCCACAAAAAATAAATATAGAATATAAGGAGTAGATTTCTTTAAGATATGTAATGTTCTTGTAGTTTGTGTAGTAATGTGGTTTAGCAGTAGTGTCGTATTTGTACTGCTGATTTACTGTGCGTATTACAGTTGTGTATGTGCAATAAAGGATCAGCCAGTCTTCACAAGGACACAGTAACTCAGTTTCTGACAGAGAAGTAACATTTAACCACAGCACATCCTTCCATGCTAATTTCTAACACAGGAATTTTCAACTTACAGTTCAATCACACTTTGAAGCCATTGCTCCAACTATTGTTACCACAGTAATGTGTTTTTTTTTTATTTGTGTGTAAAGTTAGTTACAACCCGTGCTTCACCAATAGGTATACCGTGGGATATTTACAGAGGTTGAGCACAGATCAAAACTGTACCGTATTGCTTTTGAGATTCTAGTCATTAATTTAGTCAGTACGTTGTTTCGGAGTTGTTACGGAGTTTGATTGCCTCTCAGTTGCTCTTGAAGCGTGTGGAAGATGTTTCTGAGGAAGCGTGTGACGCCGACGGTATTTATGTGATCATGCAAAACCAACCAGAGGTGGGAGAAGGGTTTGAAGTACTGTTGAACGTTCATTTGAGAATAATGTTAGCTATATTTCCAGCATTGTGGTTTGTGGCCCCGTTTAAATTGGTATATAGCTTGCTGACTTAACCTTAAGCCTTTTTTGGATTACACTGTAGGTAGAAGCAACTAGTTCTAAAAAAAGTTTTTACCACTGCATAATTTGAAAGAAGTGCCATCCCGGAAGGCTGGAACCTTCATCAGTACCGCTATGAGAATCTCAAATCGTAAAATAATATACAGCTGTTGTGAAAGACAGCAGCACAAATGTACAAGCTGCATCCACCTAACGCGGGCTGGAAATAGACAACGTCACACCGTTAAGTCGAACGGTGCCTTGAAGTGGTGCTTCATAAAGCCGTGTTAACTGTCAATAAAATGGCGAAGTGTGCAGTAAGGGAGGGGATATCGAGGGAGCTTATTTTCGACGACTCTCAGGATGAAGAAGACTCACCCAGCAATCCAACAGAGTCGAATTATTATTACATTGTTACTTGTATTTTAACAAAGCTTGTTGAAATATTACAATTTTCATATCCATATTCAGTACGATACCAACAAATCAAAATTCAGTAGGCTTGTAGGAAGAAATTAAGTGCAGGTTAAATTCGAGGATTTCCTGCTGCTATTCGATCCAGAATATTTTATCTATCCCTTTGTTATCTAAAGCCATAATGATTAAAATACTGTGCAGAATGGCAATTTGGCTCTTGGTTCATATGGGTAAAAGGTAAAGCAGTCCCATTACAGGCCTGGACAGGCCCAGAGGTTTCCAGGAAGTTAAGGTTCCTAGATTTCGTGACAACGGCACAGGATGATGGTAAAGTTGTCAGTCTTAGGCACCGGCCCCCTTTACCCCCAGGAAATGCTCCTGGTACTCATTTCTGTTATAGGCTGAGTCGACCCCAGGGCCATAGTGCGATCGGAAGGATTTTATGTCAATGAAAAATTCCAATGACACCAGCTGGGATCGATGGTATGTACGGGTGCGAGACTTTTTCTTTCATCTAAAGGGAAGAACAGATTTTAAAAGCGTTCGAGATTTTGTTTTTGATCGAAGTCATCTCGATGTGTTATGAAGCATTAAAATAACAAAACAATATACGTCAAATACATCGATCTACTATACAAGTTGGCTACATGTTTCGACCCTTATAGGGTCATCATCAGGCCTTCTTATTCTATCATGACATTAAAACGCTACGTACATTTTTTAATGGACGCATCACGATGTGCTCATAAACGCAATATAATACTAAACAGTGTACGTCAGCACAACTACGTTATTACTCAAGGTACTTACATAGGCTACATGTTTCGACTATAGATTAGTCATCTTCAGGCCTATTTTTGTCATTTGAGTCACAAGGTGCTGTGCACGCTTTGGGATCCCATCGTGTTTACATCCATGGAATACATAAAATTAACAATGTATTAACGTGTAGAACACTATATTTAGTTAACACAACAATATTGTTGTGTTGATTAAATATAGTGTTCTACACGTTAATACATTGTTATATACCACACAACGGGGATGACACACCTCAAGACATAAAATTAAATCATTTGTCTCAAAGGGTGTGACGTGTAAATTACACGTCACATCCTTTGAGACAAATTATTTAATTTTATGTATTCCATGGATGTAAACACGGTGGGATCCCAAAGTGTGCATAGCATCTTGTGAATCAAATGACAAAAATAGGCTTGAAGATGACTAGTCTATAGTCGAAACATGTAACCTATATAAGTACCTTGAGTAATAAAGTAGTTGTGCTGACGTACACTGTTTAGTATTATGCTACGTACATTATTGGGATCCAAATTAATGTTTTCAAAATGTGAAATGATATCTTGTTACAGAATCGCGCAGCATTTTAAAACTTTGACACGTACGTTCATATACTGATTGATGCAACGAGCTTGTCAAGCCACAAATTTGATCGAAATCATCATTTCACATTTTGTAAACATTAATTGTAATCCAAATAATTTACGCAGCGTTTTAATGACATGCTACAATAAGAAGGTCTGATGATGACCCTATAAGGATCGAAACATGTAGCCAACTTGTTTAATAAATTAATGAGTTTGACGTAAATTGCTTTATTATTTTAAGGATTTTTCCCTAAAAGGTTGTAAATAAGGGCTGGGAAATTCTGCATAATGAAGAGCTTCATGATTTACCATTCATGATGGTATAATCCTTACCAAGTATGATTAGAGTAATATAAACAAGTACAATGAGATAGGCGGGGCATGTGGCACGTACGGAAAATAAAAATACCTATAGGCTTTTGGTGGAAAATCCTGAAGAAAGGAGACCGCTTGGAACACCTAAGCGTAGATAGGAGGATAATATTAAAATGACTCAACGAAACAGGAGGACAGCTCAATCAGGATATGAATAATTGACGAGATTTTGTATAGATGGTAATGAACTTCTCGATTCCAGTTCTTGGCAAGATCAGAAACGCTCACATTCTCAAGAAGGACTGTGCTCCACGGCGTTAGCTATTTAGTACTTCTGCTGTACCTCGCGAAAATATGTTGTGTTTTTATCAGAAAATTCCATTGGAAAGTTAAAATGAAATAACATTTTGAAAAATTTATATTACAATCTCTGTCACCATAAACTGCTTTATTGACACAAAGATGTACGAGTTTCATATTATACCTACTGCAGTGCCGGGAACGTGCTGTGGGCAGATAGCATGTAGCTTATTCTTGCAATACACAAAGTTCTAGCCCACAAATCTGGCGTTGTTGAAGTCTCGCTTGTAACTAAACTATCTACGATTACACATATTAGTTATTATTATTATTATTATTATTATTATTATTATTGTGCGGACTTTACAAATTCGCGACTTCCTCGTATTTTTAATTTTTTGGAAATAATAATTCTCGCAGATATTTTATACGTTTATTCTACAAAAAATACCAAATTTTATACATCCAAATTCAATTACACATTAATTATGGCAATAAGAACAAAAAATCTATATAAATTTTACTTTTATAAAGGTTGAACAGTTTTCGAAGATTAATTACCATACATTTCTTCCTTACTTGACATTACGCTGTATCAAGGGGCGCTGCTTTCATTCTCACCTCAAAAGTTTGTGCGGTCGCCATCTTGTTATTACTGATTGTAGGAAATTAAACATGACATTTTGTGGTGACCTCCAGTGACACGACACTCATATCAGATTTTGTGAAAGTAGGCCAGTGATTTTGAGAATTGCAAGTGAGGTAGAACCAACACCCACAGCCAGAGTATGGTGACCTCATGTGCTAACTTTTTCTCAAGGAAAGGAAAGCAGGGTAATTATTAGTGGAGGAGAAAGTACACTATTTTCATTGACAACTTTGTGAAGTACTGCCACTGAAAAAAAATGCAAAGGTTTGCAGAATTTAAGCAACAGATTTTCACGGGGCGTTGTGTAGATATTAAGGACAAGCTCAATCTCTGACACGGCAATGGCATTCAGGATGCTTCGGCAATTATTTTCTTTCACGTCTTCCGTTTACTGCTTAACGTTAAACAGTGGACAGCATTTCTTTGTGCTTGCATATCATTTTAAAATTTCGGGATCTGATCTCAACCGTCACCAGTAATCGTAAAACAAGAAAGAGTAAGCTTATAAAATTTATTGCGTTAAAGACAGTCGAACGTAAATGTGAATACAGCAAACTCCAAAAATGTTATACGTCACAAATTGTAGACGAATAATTCAGAGAAAATAGAGGAAAAACAGACTATTGTAATAAACAGTGCTCTTATATCGTCAACACAATTATTATTATTATTATTATTATTATTATTATGCCACTTTACCTCCAGCAGATTGTTTTGACTTAATTACTTGCTAAAGGCAATGTAACAAATTATTCATTAACAATATCAAAAGTTGTGCTGTCAATGTTCATCCACTTAATACTAATACAGATACCACAAAGGAATAACAAACAAAAAGCTTAACTTTATATCAATTAGTTATAATTTATTTTATTAAGTATTTGGAAGGTCAGACTGCTTAGAATTCGATTATAGGGTGACGAATGAATAAAGAGTTGGGAGACATTTTAAAGCTATAAATCACGGCATAAATTGTAGCTACTATTGGGGCCTTCGCCGTGACGTTCTAAGGCAAGCAACAAAAACAGTCGTTCAGGACAGCTATTTTCTGAGCAGAGATAAACAGTCACGGCTTTATGAACACGAAGCAGAAACATCTCGACCATAGAAATAGTTAGTCCTAAATTTGAATCAATAAGCCTTAAAGAGAACCGACCAAATGCTGATGCATATCCAAAAGAATATTATGTGAATGCAGGACTAAAAGAAAACAGATGTGAAGTGACCATAGAAGCGATGGAGGACAAAATATTAATATATATTTAGTTAAATTTACAAGAATTTTAAAATAATAGGCAAAACTGCACCTTGTTCTTTAAAATTGAAAGAAGAACGTAACTGATCTTATGTTTATTGGACCGTGGATCATCTTGATAGTTGAATAAAGAGAGACCAACTTGATGTCACTTGCTTTATTATTTCTTTACTTAATGCTCAACATGTTTCGGGTGTTAATACATCCATCCTCAGGAGCTTGC
>Ga0123357_10007309_pt1 | contig 13632 bp, 7 predicted proteins | sample TergutEmb28metaG_FD_89873 | JGI IMG/M metagenome (GOLD analysis project Ga0123357, IMG submission 89873) | Embiratermes neotenicus P4 segment gut microbial communities from Petit-Saut dam, French Guiana - Emb289 P4 | ecosystem: Host-associated > Arthropoda: Insects > Digestive system > Gut ... | reverse complement strand
CATGGTCACCGCGGGAATCCTCCCCTTCAGGGAAAATTCCCACGGTAGAACCGGGAATCGAACCCGGGACCTCATGATTAGTAGTCAGAGACTCTGACCACTAGACCACAAGGCTGGTCACAGTGCTGTATGTGGGAGGTTGTATTATGCAGGAAACACAAAGTACTTTGTAAGTATATTAGCAGTACAGGGACCAAATAATTTGAATATCTTAAATGGAAACCTGCTGACTGACTTACATTATAGATTCAAAAGTAGCTGTGTAGCATCATACATATTTAAATTTACCTTTGTATTGAAATATGAGAACAGAGCATTATAAAATTACTCTTCATGTATACCTGAAGAGTGTTTGCAAATTTAAATGTTTGTGCTTTGTAGGTTGTATACATATTTATAGAGTAAAAGGTGTACATTTGTTGCTGGTATTGCCATAGTGTGCAATAAGAGTAAGATATTGTGAGGCAAACATGGTGGCTACCTTACTTAAATTGCTTCACTCTGTGTGGAGAGGATCTAGAAGTAGATGTGGACAAAACTAAGCATATATTTGTGTCGCATTAAACAATGCAGAATGAAGTGTTGTTATAATTGAGATAAAAAAATAATTCAAAATTGTGGCACAGTGCACATATTTGGAAAAGACGTTAAGAAATCAAGGTGGCATGCATGAAACAATTAAAAACATATTCAGTGCAGCGGATGCCTGCTGCCACTTGGTCCGAAAGCTTCTGATTTCCCATTTACTTGCTGTCTAAACACGTAAATATTAAAATATGCATCACAGTAATTTTGCCCCTGATGTAGGGGTGTGAAAAATGGTCATATTAAGGGTTGAACATGGGTTGGGGGTATATTTCTCATAATGTTAAAATAGGTGAAAGGAGTTCAAGAATATTCAGAGGTCCCTAGTTTGTGCTGTAGCAGAGGCTGGCTATCTTAACTGAGAATTTAGTTTTCCTCAGTCCCTGTAATCAAGTGAATCAGTTTAACTCATCTGCAGTGCCATTGGCACATCAGACGGCACTTTATTTTGTATCCTGGTTTAATTCTGATTACCTACACACCACACAGTATACAGCACTGACCATAAATTGGTATTACATGTGGGTTGAGGTAGGAGGTAGGTATCTGCAGAACAACACCGTCTTTAAACTGGACTGCACACTATCACACACATAACTCTGTATCTTAACCTTTTGACACCTAACGACGACTATAGTGGTTGTACCCCACCGCTAACCTCTAAATGTTGCATTTTGTATATTTATTCAACAAATATAGGTACTGAATAATTTAAACACGGTATATACTCTCCGTTTCTTCCTCTTCAGAATGCAGTTTGCTTCATAAATCTAATGTATTTGGTTCCTGTATTATTCACATTTAATATACAGGTGTGCTAAAATTAAAAAAATAATTCCGGCGCCAAAAGGTTAATATTAATAAATTTGAAAACCTGAAACAATTTGATAACTGTAGCATGGATGTTCTTAGACATGCATGGAAGGTTCTGGATTCTGATCTGAGGATACTATCCTGACCTTTTTCATGGCTTTCCTTTCTTCCCCCACGTAAATCCTGTTGAATGTGAGGAGTAAAATGGTGTAACTGTAACATGGAACATGCAGGTTATGAATAACTCCATGGAGCAGATTCCTTCCTGAAAAGATAATAGTTCCACAGCTAGTCAAGAAATTCCCTGTGCTTTATGGAATCTGAAAGTTCTAGATTATATTTACAACAGCCTACCACTTGTCCCTGTCTTGAGTGAATTAAGTCTGTGCCCTCAAATGCTATAGGGTGATTAATTTATCATTTTCCCAGTCATGGCAGCATTCTCTTCTATAAATCCTGTATCCACCAGCACATTTCCTGACAGCTGCCATGCTTGGTGAAATGAGAAGAGTGACACTCTGTATTTGTACCTCGTATTTTAGTGTTATCTTCCCATCAGAGCCTAGGTCTTGTAGCCTTTTAAGCTCTTGCATTCTTCTGTGAATGTCTTGTTCATTGGTTTGCACAAGGTGAATAATCCTTGTAAGATACAAGAAAACCAGGAAGGTTAGAAATTGAATGAGACTCCTCAGCTCCTCGTCTGCGCTGACGTTAATTTGTTTGGTGAAAACATAGAAAGCATGCAAAATTTAAATCAGCCTTGGGAAAATACATACACACTCCTTTTACTCTGTAGATGAATTTTTTTATGTGTAAAGGTGACTTATAATACTGTTTTTGTAAAATGTTTGTAGTGTTTTATGCTGTGAATTTCTAAATGTATTTATTTATGACTTGTTCCACATCCTGCTGTCTTTATGATACACTAATGGTTCCATGAAATGTATGTATGTACATCCTATTAAGAAGAGCACAGTAGGTTTGTTAGTCACCAGTAATGAAGTTGTTACAATTAAATGCTCCGAAAACACGGCAAAATTTAAGTACAGTCGAACTCCACTATGACATGAAAGGGACTGAATATAGGCTGTTCTGTGCACAATTATGAATCTAGCTTTATAGGAATAACTACAATCGATGGAATTATTTAGTCAGTTGGTTAGTTACTCTTGTTAATGTGTTTTGCATCGGGCTATCTGCTGCCAGTAGTCTGCCTATTCCACTGTTGTGCTGCATTGTGTGGCAAACACAGTAATTTTATGTCATATTTAAAATCTATGTAGATAGATTTATATGTCTAAATGCATGACTAATGTATGTATTAAATAATTTATTTTTTATGTTATCTTAGGAATCGCCTGCATTTTTTATTGTGGAATTATGAAGTGTTTCAAATCTAAGGAAGTGGGTATGTTGGGGGGGTGGGGGGGGGGTGCAAGCTGTACAATCTTTCCACAAATTATGTAGAATAATATTATATTCAGTGTTTACCGAAGTTTGAGGCAAATCCCTGTGGCTACCCACTTGCTGTATTTAGACGAGGTCAGTACACATCTGTAAATACATTTTCAAGTCCTTGACAAACTGAAATCATTTGTGACTAAATTAAATTGAACTTAATAACATTTTTGAAGGTCATATTATTTCCCTAACTTTCTGCTAATTTATAGATGGTTTGAAATTTGAGTTGTCTGGTGTTTAGGAGAGGGTCAGGCTTTTTGGAACAGCCCCTATGCTGTATGTTATTGATCCACTGTGCTCTGGTTGCTATGGGTCACCTAGTATACACATCATGCAGTCTTTGCTGCTACACTGGTATCCGTATAGCAGCAGCTGTGTTTTCCTGAAATGGTGGTAGATATGTCAGAACATAAATTTTCTGCTTGATTGTCTCCTGAAAATGAGTGTATGACTGTGGGTGTATTATGTGTCCCTTATGAAAGAGTTTTATTGACTGATACACTAAAGTTTGATCTTGACAAAATGTTTGTTGGATATAGTGTTTAGTGAAGTAATGGTGAATTTACTGTTCAGGTAGAGACTACAGTACTGAACACAATGATTGAAGTTGCTGTGGGGAACAATAATTCTGGGAGTGAAAAGCTTCAGATACAAAATATAGTTGAGGTATGGTTTAGCATGCTTGAAATGCTGTTAAAAGCATGTCGTAGTTAAAATGATCAGAACCATAGCTTATAACTTACTATGCAATTATATTATATAATGAAGTGAAGCATCTTCATGTAACATATTGTGTGACAAATTATGTTGTTTTTAATTAGTTACACAGAACATGTATTTAAGCCATGACTATTATCATGTATTTGAAAATTTCATTTTGATATCTACACACAAATACTGTAATCTCTACATGGATGACTTTTGGATTCCAGAATGACAATTTTGTTGTGATGGCTCTTCATTCTGCTGCATCCAAGGGAAATGCAATCAGTTTACAAGAACTCCTCAGCCTTTCCTCAGTCAATATGAATGCTACAAATAAGGTAATTTGTTCTGGCTCCTGTTTATTGTTTCTCTGGTAGTTTTGCCATATGCAGCTGTAAACATTTGATATTTTTAACACAGCTTATTCTTTAGTGTATGTAAAAAATAACAGTGGCCCCACTATCAAAACATCAAATGTGTTATTTTAAATTCACAGAAATTAAATGGAATATTTGCGTTATACAGTTACTGTGCATTAAATATCGTCATGAAGTCTATGGATTTTGTTGTGTCTTCTGACAAGTGACTGCATGGATAATGACTATGAATGAGTAGATATTGTTTGTTCTGGGATGTGGCGCCATGTAGCAGTGGCGTACCGAGGGGGGGGGGGGGTTCAAATTCCGAAGGCCCTCCAAAATCGTGCCAAACTCAACCCGATTGTGAAAACTGTCAAAAATTGCTGAATTTGGGAAGCCAACACCCCAAGATGTTCAGAAAAAAGGCAGTAAAATTCTAAAACTACCTAGGTTTGCAACTGTTTTACATTGGCAATGACAAATAAACTGGTTGTCATCATAAATAGTCTTAAAGTACCAAGAATTAAAAAAAATTTACTATATGAAATGAAATTTCTTGTACCAAATTACAGCTGCCTCCAGAACTGCTGGCTAGGGGACTACTGCCCCCAGATCCCTGTTCTCTCTGTCCTCAACTGAATTTATTGAACCCCCCTGAACAAAATTCCTGGGTACGCCACTGCCGTGTAGTATGATAGAGAAGTCCAACCTAGAGATGAAGAGATGTAAGATTAAATGTAGTAAGGTAAAGAATCTACAGGGAGATACATTTAAAACAAAACAAAATGAAAAATTAATTTAAAATGTAATTCAAACAAGTAAATGGAAGTGTTACAAGAACTGAAACAAAGAGGAAAAATGTTGGAATACAAATGAGATAAGCTTAAAGTAGAGTACAAAATAATATGTAGGTCAAACTGAAGTCATGACAGTGGAAGTGAAGAAGAACAGAGAAGTTGGATGGGGCAGGAGTAGAAAGAATGAAATCTCTGAGAATGTGTTGTCCAAGGCACTGGAAAGGACATTTTCCAGAGGACCATAATTGGAATTCCTCTCATGATGATGATGTTTGAGGAACAGCATGGTGAATGAGCATGTTACTGCAACCAGATAGAACGTGTGAAAAGTGCTCACAGCACTCTAGAAATTGCATGAGAGTTTTAGGCCGAAACACCAGACACAAAACCAGTGATTTATTTAGTGCACACTACCCAGCACAACCCATTGTAACATCCTAAATCTGTCACATGCTTTGAAAGTGACACAATATTGGTGAAGAGTGGAGCTGTATCATGCAGCAGACAGGTGAGATGAGAAGACACACTGATCAATAATAATTGACAGGAACCTCTCCCAACATCTCAAGTGCAGTATCAGCGTACACTTACATATGCTGCGTATAGTGCAACTCTGCACAAAGAGGATATCCTCATCATTTTAATATCAGAATCATTAACATTTGGCCTCCACTTGAGTAAAATTCCAACTCCTTTACTTGCTAGTGAGAATGAAAGGACCATCTCTTTTGAAGAAGATGTAATACTGGTCCCCACCAAAAAGTGGAAGATACTTCGTTAGGATTTGGAACTACCACAGTACCAGCCATTTCCTGCAAGAACTATACTGCTGCACTAAAGACATTGCCCACAGAATATTAAATCTTATTATTGTCTTATTACACCTCAGAGTAATACCAAGAAGTAGTCTAAGAGGCCCCCCCCCACCCCATTTTTGACCTTTCTTATAAGCCTGTTTCCTTTCCGAAACATCATTAACCTCTTTTAAGTGTCAAGTTTTCGTCATAGACATGGGAGCCAAGGCTTTTAAAATTACCCACTGCATGTTTGATGGCAAGGCCGTTCCATCATAGCTGTCTGAATGCACCGCTTTCCCTTCTAACATAAGTCAAGGCGATCATAATGTATTTATGTGTGGACAGCTCTTCTCAAGAAGTTAGTTCTACCTTCTGGGAGTTTGGCTGCAATGCCATAAGTTGAAAATAAATGACAGTTAATGATTTACCATCTGAGGGACAAATAGCCAAGTTTCCTTGGCCCTCACTAGTGACATCAGCATGCTGTCAGAGAATACAGTATATTTGTAGGCTTCGACATACAAGATTTTGTGTGTGGTGTGCTTGTGCTAGAATTCATGTTGTTCATAACTGAAGAAACAACAAAATTTCACTTTCAGAATGGTGAAACAGCAGCACATATTGCAGCTGGGCATGGACAATTAGAGGTTTTGACACTTCTTCATAAGCATGGTGCCAATCTCCAGAAGATGGATGAACGAGGAGATACACCGCTTATGTCAGCTGCTAAGAGTGGTCATTCAGATGCTTTGCAATTTCTTCTGCGAGCTGGAGTGGTAGTGGGCATCCAAAATGAGGTGAGACACCCAATTTGTTGTTGAATTTGTTATGTTGTCTCTTATAAATCTTAATATCCTGCCACATATCACTCGCACACTGACTGTTTAATTTCATATTAACTTTTATTTCTAGGTTGGGCACCATGTTTGCTTACTTGAAAGGTGCATCATATGGGGTAGTTTGGTCAGGCTATCTCAAAATTTGGTGTGCAATGTGTGATCTCTTTGAGTCTGGAGGAGTGTACTACTTTTACTGAGTGGGAAGTGGGATTCAGGGTTATTATAAAATAAATCTGAAACCTAAAGCTTACAACACCATTCAAGTCTTTTCTATATTCTCCCTCCTCTGTCTTCTTTATTTCACTTCTGAACCTACTATATTGACCTCTGTTCCCCTCCTAGTCACAGTGGCCATTTCCAGGGATTTGTAATATTTTTCACCCTTTCCTCCCTTTTTTATCCCTTGGGTTTTACAAAAGATTCTCAAGTATAATGACTGCACCTCTTCTTAATTTTTTTTCCAAATAAAAATATTTTCCATGCATTTTTTTATTTGTACCATAAAAAATGCCTACCTCCCTACTGTCCTATGTCCACTGTTTTTCTTTGGCCTGTTTGCATCCACAATTTCTCTACTCCTTTTCCCTGTAATTTGCACTTATCTTCCCTTGTGATTTATTGTTTTATCCTGAATGTAAAAGTTGCAGGTTCTTCTACAGCATTGGCAACAAAATACAAGACTTCACGGTGCGACATACCAGAGGATACTGAAAGTCATAGTTATTGCTATTATAATATCAAATCTGAAATTAAATTTTATTTTTAGTACATATTTGTTGTAGGATGGAGACACTGCACTGCATCATGCCAGTTCTCGGGGTCACTTGGAGTGTGTGCGCTGTCTTGTGGAGTGTGGTGCATCATTGGATGTCACAAATCATCAAGAGTCTACTCCTCTTCATAGTGCTTTGTACAAGAGACAGATCCAGTGTGCTATGTTCCTGTTGCATTCTGGTGCAGAAATAGATCTACAAGACAAGGTAATGTGTCAATTATTGTCAGCGTGAACTTAGATAGTAGAGACATCTATTCAACTTGAGTGTATGGAAATTATATTCCCTGTCTGTCATCCCATGAATGTAAAAATCAAACAAGTACATCGAATATTTTGTTATATTCACTACCAAAACTGGCATTCATTTGTTGTCATGGCTTTAATATTGGAACATCAATGTAGCTGAATTTAGTACATCTCTTCTTATGATCTGAAAAAGATCACATTTCCTTTGAATAGAGATTGCATGCAGGTCATTTAGATTACCACCTTCATGGTATATTTTTTGTATATGTTTTTGTCCTTTCTTTTATTTTATTTTGTATTTGTTTATTCTATGTGACAACAAGGTATCTGACAACTGGCATGTGGCAGTTTGATATTGCCTGTATGTGAATTCACAGCACCTCTCCGGACTTTCTTGTTGTCTCTTGTGTATTTGTGAGTTTCACCAAACAGCAGTCATGGTACCGAAGAGAGGAGTACGAGTAGAAGAGAAAACTGCAGAAACTGCCAGTGATTATGATGCTGGTATAAATTTTATAATAAATTCACATCTGTCAAAATCACAAATAGACAATGAACAAGATGTTTTGGAATGAACAGATCACTTGTTTCAGCCAGGATTTTTAAGTTGTCCCACCATTTTATGATTTATCTCCAGTACTTTGGTGCATTTTGCAAACGGACAGAGCCTTAACTTAACTGAGTACCTGGAATATTTTACATTGCTCTGATATGCAAGGAACTACTAATGAATTGTTTTTATGCACAAGAGGAACCTGCAGCAGACTGTCAAAAATAGGTGTAGAACAATAAAAAATTGTTCAGTGGTGGTCTATAACAATTGGGATAATTAGCAGGTTATTGGGCTTTTGTTACTGGCATCGCATTCAGGTAAAAATTAGAGTGGCACTGGTTTACGTGGGCCAAACTCTTCTTGTGTGTATTCTCTCACAGAGGGGCAAGGAATAGATTTCAACTTATTTTCAGATTTAGTGTAACATGCACATCATTTTCAGACACCTATGCCCTAATGACAGCACAACTACAGACCCTAGCAGTGATTTTCTCTACCTAATCAGGCCTGACACTCTCACTGAAAAATATGAAATGAATTATGGATGGTACCGTTGTAGATACTAACTCCAACTTTAAAAAATAAAAATCAGAACAGAATATCCTTCAAAATAACACAAAACAACATGAACTGGCATATAGTGAACACTTGCTATGGTGTGATCGGGACCACGTTGGAGGGGAGTAGCGGTACAAGTAGTATGACCTGTACTGGAGGCTGCGGGTACAGTTTTTAATACTCCTGGTGATGGGTGCTGTGACACCCGAAACATGTAGAGTAGCTTTGCAGTAAATAAATATCTGCATACTGTTGCATCTTTTGGATTTTTATTCACATTGAATTACGATGCACGGAACCATGAGCTTAAAAAAAAATTCATTGTGAAAACATTTTAGTGGTAAATTTTACTTGTTGTATCACAATTTTCATGTTGATATGGGTGCAGAATGTATGTGTGTATGAATAAATAACAGTACTAATTCAATTTTGGTTCTTGGTTCTCGTGTTTTGTCTGGTACTATTTTTATTAATGTGATGTTAAATCGTAGGATCTTCAGTCAAAATAATGGCTATCCGTGAATTAGCTAAAGACCTTCCAACATACTCATTAATGCTCAACATTTTAATTTTGTTTTGTTATAGGATGGTAACACACCTATCCATCTAGCATCACGTGAGGGACTCCTGACAGTTGCACAGACTCTTTGTGCATTTGGCTGTACTGTAGACATTGCCAATAAAAATCGGTTGAATCCACTGCATCTTGCTGTAAGGCATGGTCACACAGAAATTGTCAGGTAATGTGAAGATGTTTCTAATGGTTTGTATTCATAATTATCCCTTTCACTGGCCTTCTGTGTTTCATTTAAAATTATTCTTGACATGACTGCCTGTATACATTTGAACTTTAGACTCTTTGTGCATACCTTCAAAACTTAAATGTTAGAAGTAATGATTTTTATCTCACTGGGAATGTTAGGAATGTGTTGTTCTGGATGAGATGTGATACAACAGATCAACTTGGCACACTACCATAATAACTACATTTTTTGTAAACAAATACCACCTATGGGAATGTAGTTTTGATTATCGAAGTTGCGATTGAAAAGTTTTACAAAATTAGTCTGTGTATAATGAAGGGTCGGGTCTGCAATAGAAGAAGAATCACAGGAAGTTACAAACAAAATGATGTGCAATATTATTTAGTAACTCTCTCATGTTATATTGATTGAATCATAGTTATGCAAAGTGAGTCATTGAACTATAATCATTGTGTTTACTAGCTGAGACATAGACAGAGACCTTCAGCTTCGTTATTGCAATTGGACAATTGTATGGGCGTATGTGCACATTCTTAGTAACTGACTTCATGGAGCACAGTCCATTTAAAACTAACACATCTGTCCACTATTCAAGAATTTACTGCCTTTTATAGAACTTAAAACACTGGATGTTTGACTCAGAGTTTATGGATGTTGTTGAAAGAAACATTTCTTTGAGCTCTATGAAATGCAAGGAATTTCTTGTATAGCTAAGGACCTCTTAGCTTCTCAGGAAGGACTCTGCTCCATGGAATTAGTCAGTCAATCAGTCAGTCAGTTAGTTAAACGGTCAGTTAATCAGTCAGTTAGCTATCTAGTTGGTTGGTCGGTCAGTCAATCGGTCGGTTAGTTGTTTGGTTGGTTGGTTAATTAGTTAGTTAAGAAAATGTGCAAAGATGTCATAGAACTCACTGTTTTTTTTGATGTATGTTTCAGTCTTGTATGATATATATATATATATATATATATATATATATATATTTTTGCAACAACCACGACTTCTGAGCTACTGAAAAATATACAGACAGAATCTTGCACAATAAAATTTGCAGTATGTTTCTATACTGGTACAAGAAATATATGATAATTAATGGTGTGACTTACGTTTTATTTTAAGGCTACATGTGACAGAAGAGTTTAGGAGTAGTTATGAGGTATTAGGATGAATGAAGGAAGTTACTGAATTTAGTGTTAAGAGACTGATCAGACTGTATTTTTTTTTTACAAATCTTTTAATGTATCTGTACTTCGTTTCAGATGCCTTTGTTTAGCTGGCTGCAACATTGAACAAAAAAATGGTGATGGGATCAAAGCAGAAATTACAGCACTAAAATATGGGTACAATGATATATGCAACTTGCTCAGCAGGCTAAGAAATGTATGTTTTCTATCTGTAACAGAGGTTTTTAATAAGTTAAATGACTTAAAAAACAAACAGTTTTGGTTACTGGAAAATTATATTTGCATAGAATATGAATAACAACTACCAAAATAAAAATCCACTGACATATTGCCATCATAACCTATCTGATGTTTTGTTCACAGCCAGGTTATTTTCTGTTTATTTGGTAAGTTTTTAGTTCTTTTTATGCTTATTTAATTCTTTTGTATGTACTTTATAGTCTGAATAAAGGGATACTGTCATGTAAAGGAACTTTATTTCTTGTTTCAACACTTTACATTAATTTGTGACTGATACTCCCTTTCATTTACACTGATTCTTTTACCCTATTCAAAATATAGTTTTCTTGATTATCAGTAGATTGCACTAGCATAAAGTTCATAAAGATTCTGTCACTATTTTATGTACATGTATGATATGAAGACACAAATTAAATTATTAATTGCTATTAATTACTTGTTATGTACATTTAATTAACAAAAAAATTATGGCTGAAAGTTGAACTTTAAAATGTAATGTTTGTCTTTTCTCCAAAATTTTTGTCTCCAAAAGAAAGTTTTGCAAATTAAGGAAGTAAATATGGTATTGGTCAAAAGTGAGAACTCTATGGGAGTCCCCACATTACAGAAGAATTAATGAATTGGCAGCTGCAATAATCATCTGGTATGAAATATCAGAAGGCAACTACATATGAAAGAGCTGAAGTGGTAGGACACTTACTTGTAATGCCAGGCCATTTTAACTGTATGTTTTGGAATAAACTTTATTGTTTGTGTTATGTGCGTACAAATTTTATGCTGTATGGATTATGTGTGACAATGAGTCTGAATGTCATTTTATTGATTTTATCCTTCAGGGTTCACGCCGTGCAGAGTTCATCAAGCAGTTGATTCCTACGTCTCAACCTCTCACAAGGATAAATATTAAGTTTTTTGGTCATTCTGGTGTTGGAAAATCAACTCTAATTGAATCACTTAGAGCTGGCTACTTCTACAGCCTTTTTCGGAAAAGTAAACCAGCTTCCAACAGTACTTCTGGAACAAGTAAGTTGTAAAATGCCAGAAATGAAAGCAATTGTAAGGTCAGTCAATTCTTTGTTAAAAAAAACTGAATATATTCAGCAGGTCGCTGTATGTTTACTTTGTAATTTTTTCCAAAGATAGATTTAGTAGTAATTAAAATAATTTTAGGTGGTCTAGTTTATTTACAACTTGGATTATAAACGAACTGCCACTGTAACTGAACACTGAGACAAAACTTCATGTGAAATAAATATGCCTTGTTTTTGGTAATTTAAATATGGTATGCTGTGTAAATGAACAGTGTGAAGGAACTCAGTAGCTTAAGAATTTAGTAGAAATGCTTAATTTGTGTTTCGGTTTTGGTGTCAGTTAAAATGTTTATCGGCTGTAATGAAACGCTGTGAATCCTAACAGTGTTATGCCACTGATAACTGAATTTTTACGCTTGAATTTTTATTAATTATAGATGTTAATAATGTACTGACAGACCAGTTAGTAAGCTTAAATGAAGAATGATTCTATGCTCGGAATAGAATATGGGGTGCCACAGCAGCATAACGTGTTGTGTATCAGTATGCGAGTTTGGAATGTGGTGTTTGGGTTGGTCATGTTGTGTGACAGATAAACAGCTGCAAAGTGGACAGGTGATGGTTGACTTGTTTGTTGTTTTCTCATAAGATAACTGAAAGGCTCAATAAGAGCTGTAGCCTGTACCCTTCTTTTACAGTGACACTTCACATTAAATTTGTAATGACTTTATGTACATGTTATTTAGTCATTTCTTTTTTTATTATTGGATTTTTGAGACACTTACTTGGAATAACAAAACTAGATAAAGAAAAGAATCAATGCATTAGGGAAAAAACGGAAGCACAGGACACAGTAAAGGAAATAAAACGGTACCGGGAAAAGTGGCTACAACATGTACAGAGGATTGACACAAACAGAATAACAAAACAAGCACTACAATATAAACCAAAAGGGCGAAGGAACATAGGACGACCGAGGAAGAGATGGAGGGACCAACTTCATCTTGATGATTAAGGAAAAGGAAACATACCTAACCCTTCATGAACATGATGATGATGATGATGATGATGATGATGATGATTGTGTTCTATTCAGTGTTCTCAGAATTGAATTCAGTGTCCCTAATAGTGATTAATTTGGGTACTGGAAATGAGCTGTGTTGTAAATTTACATTAAACCTGAATTTGTAGATCATGGGGGTAGACGATAATCATCTCTTGAAAATCTCACAGTCAATTGACACCTAGTGCAAGAAGCTGCTTGAGTGTAAATTTTGAATTTGTAATAATATAAGTCTGGGAAACTTATCTTTGTGCTTGTGGAGCACAAACGCATGCTTAACACCATGAGATGTTTCATAGCTGTCAGGTTCCCCTATTATGTGAGAGATTTTTTAACTATGACAAATGTGATTTTGCCGAACCCTATCAACATGAGAGCTATCTAAAAATCAGACATTTTAAGGACCTCAGTCGGTAACCCAACACATGGTGTTAAAAAGGGCAGTTATCATTTGCAAGGCATGACTGGGCACATGTTGCTGTTACAAGGACAGTAGGTCAGCTGACAAACGCTTCCCACTGCCAAGTTCAGAATTTGCCCTGGTACAAGTTACTATCAGTAGAAATAAACAAATTGAAGTAACCACATTCAGAATCTTGTTATTTCACTGTCCCATAGGAGAGCACTTTTGGTCCTACACTTATTCAGATTCTACAGTCTATATTTATGAATATGTAGAGGAGATAAGAAATTTTTATTCATTTTATATATATATATATATATATATATATATATATATATATATTTTTTTGTGATCTATTTTTTTTATAGTTGTTTGTGCTTTATAAAATTATGTATGAATCAGGTTCTTTTTGCATTAAAGAAAAGTTCAAGTCTGAAGCTTCCATGCTTCAGGCGTGAAAT
>Ga0123357_10007308_pt1 | contig 13634 bp, 11 predicted proteins | sample TergutEmb28metaG_FD_89873 | JGI IMG/M metagenome (GOLD analysis project Ga0123357, IMG submission 89873) | Embiratermes neotenicus P4 segment gut microbial communities from Petit-Saut dam, French Guiana - Emb289 P4 | ecosystem: Host-associated > Arthropoda: Insects > Digestive system > Gut ... | reverse complement strand
TAACGTGAGTTCGATGGGAAAAATGTTGGGATATAGCACATTATTACAGACAAAATAGCAATAACATTTCTTATTTTTTACTCTAAAATGCAATAACTCGCCGCAAATGTGTCTAATCTGTGAACCGTACTCATGAAGTGTCCGACATATGCGGATATTCCGTGCTTTTTGATATGAAATCTGTCGAACTCACGTTATTTATTATTTTAAATTTAACAATTTAAATTCCCCTCTATTTCCGTTTCGTACCACTCCCGTACTCCGACTTCCGACTGATATGCTCTCTCAAAAATTCCGTACAACTCGTTATAAGTCAAACCTTTATCTAAAATCCGTTTCAGTTCGCTTGTCTGCAACGGCAATATTTTCAAGCCTGTCACCGATTTAGAATAATCGTTATTGAAATATTGATAAGTCCGGCGATTTCTAAAATCTGAAATAACATTCATATTTAAAAATGTCGATATAAATAAACAATAGGCATTTTGGTCATCAGTTTTAAGGATATACTCACCTAAGTGCCGTGATACTGGCTCCATTTCCATGCGCCGCTGATTTGTTTTATCTGAAAGCGTCGCTTCGATTAATAAGCAATGCGCGGGGAAATATGCGGTTTTATCATAAAGATATGCAATATCCGCACCGCCGCCGACCGCATGAGTTTTCGGCAATAAATCGGCTTCAAGCGATAAATTCATGTACTCTAAGATATCGCCCTGCCGTTCGCTGATAATATACCATGCGATGCCGAGAACATATTCAAACATTGTCGGAATGTCGGCATTATCTGTAATATGACCGCTGATTGCTTTATCGTCGCGGACTTCAAATTTTGTAAGCAAATCTATGATTTGCGGAACAGTAAATTTTTCGTCAATCAGATGATTAAATCGTTTATAGCGTTCGTCTCTGATAACTTTTTTAGCTTGTTCTGCGCTATCAACCGCAACTCCGATTGTTTTTCCGAGAGTCTTATATAATATTTTCTCGTCAACTTTAAAACACGAAGCAATCAGTTCAATCGGAATATTTTTATACAGATTTTCAGACTGTTCAAAAGCTATATTTAATAGTTCATCGACGAAAAGATTAAAATAACATTTCGGCAAAATATCAAGTTCAACCTTGCCGTCTGCGAATATTACGACATCTGTAATTCTGAAATAACGGCGATTTAAGTCCATATAATCGGCGAGAGTGCTTTTCATCTTGAATAAGTGCATTTGTTCAAAAAATATCTTTTTAAATTCCTGCTCATCTTTGGCGCGTAACAACGCACAATCTTTTAATGCGTTAAATCCGTCGCGTTTAATGGCTTTTATATTACTGGTCTTAAATAAATATTGCTTCCATAAAGTGGACGGTTTATTTTTTATACCATTTGCGGCTTCAAATAGTTCATATATTTTATCGTGCTGTTTATTTATAATCACGTCGTATAGTAATTCATAAAATGGGCAATATGCTTTATCATATTGGGGGCTTTTACGATTCATGCCTATAGCGCAAATAATTTCTTCGGTTACCCGATTTTCGTTAAAATAAACAAATGCCGCCTTATAATTCTCTTTAGACATCAAAACATCAATAAGCGTTTCGTCAAGTGAAATTTTACCGTTTCTGTGCGCTTTAATAAAATTAATTATTTGCTCTGTCGTCTTAAAATCAATGCAGAGCGGGAGCAAATATGTAAATTCGTCATACGTAAGATAGCCGAGTTTTCCCTCCGCATATAGAAAAATAATAAACGGGCGTACAAATGAGCCATCCACATTTATAACGGTTTTCAACATTTGACGGAGATATAAATAGCTGTCTTTCGGAATTTCCAAGATATTATCAGAAGAAAAATCGTTTTTTAAACTCATTTCCAACAAAGCATGTCCGACTTCAGTTAAATTACGCTCGTTATCAATTAGTCCAATATCTACTAATCCTGAAGTTTTCTCACGCGCATCTTTATCTGGACGCTGGGCATCTCCAGTTAAAAATTTTTTATTTTTCAAGAAGTTATAATAATCTATCTGCATATCTTGCCATTCTCTATTTGAATTTTCAGGCATATTTTTAAACTCTGAAAGAAGTTGCAACTGCCACTCTATATTTTTATTGAAATTTGTTGTTCTGTAACTCGTCGTGCCGATAGCCCAACAAAAACTTTTATATGGAAACATATTTGCCATTTTATGAAGCCTTTCAATAATTTATTATAAGTACCTCGTCGGCACTGTCAGTTTTATTTTTTTTCTGATAATTTGAATTTGAATAATTATAGTCAAGATGTATCGTCTTATATCTATCCTTATTTTTTTCAAGCCACGTAATTAAAATATTATTTTGTTTTCCGTCGCTTTTGAGTACATTTGATAGCGCAAATTTTATCTTGCGTTTGTTAAGTATATCAAGAAAGTTTAATAAATTCTGCTCGAAATCCTCGTTCCAGCCGTCGCGTTCATTATATGACGCACATGTAACTAAATACGGCGGATCGGCGTAAATAAAATCATCTTCTGCTAATTTCGATATATCAAATTTCCTAAAATCGCAGCATGAAAAAATATATTCGCCGTCTTTAAGCCTGTCAATAAAATCAGATAATTTATCCTGCATTTTCGCGTTAAAATCGCGCTTACCAACAGGCAAATTAAATTCGCCTTTGCTATTAAATCTAATTTGATTGTTAAACGCATAGACTATTAAAACGTAAAGCATTATATAGTAATAATAATCTTGATTTCCAGATTTATTAAAATCTTCGCGGAGTTTTAAATATTTATCACGATTATAATTTCCAAGCCCGTCCGCACTATTACATTCATAAAATTCATAACCATTTTGACCGCATCTTGAAAGATTATATCTATCTATAATATTATTTATAAACTCAAATGTGCTTGATTTATCTAAGTTTTTAAATGTATTGTAAAGATATATTAGATGAGAATTATTATCGTTGAAAATAACCTTTTCGGCTTTTACATTGATTCCGACATTGCAACCGCCGCAAAATAAATCTACGAAAGTATTTATTTTTTCGGGAAAATGTGGTAATATTTGCGGTAACAGATTATATTTTCCGCCAGTATAATTAAGCGGAGATTGTATTATTTTATTTTTCTGCGGACAAATACATAAAAATAATCGTTCTTCGTTTCCCTCATGATTAGATTTCCCCGCTGTAAATGCCTTATAATCTTCCGAAAAAATTTTAACCGTTCCCTTTGCTGATAAAATCCTCATAATATCGTCGTCATTGATTTTGGCATTTGAACGGTCGTCACCTTTTTGTGCCATATTATTATAAGAAAGTAAAATATATTTCGCAGATATATTTTTTATTAAATCTTCAAACGCCGCTGTCGCCTTTGATGTGCAATAATCGCTCTTTATACTACTTCTATCCATTTTGCGAGCAACCCCCGAAACTTTAGGTTTTTCCCATTTTGCGAGATTTTCAAGAAAATGATAGGCATCGCAGTATTGACGGGAATTATAAGGCGGGTCGATATAAACCAAATCAGCCTCGATTGATTTTACAAGTTCATTTGCGTCAAGATTATAACATGTATTTTCATGGTTAAGATTTTCAGATGGTAACGGCACAGATAATAATAATTCTTTATCAAACTCTGCGTTTTGTCGATAAGCGTCATAATGACCGCAGGTATTTGCGATTTTATCGACTGCGTATAAAAGCGATGTTATAAGTAATGCTCTTTCGCGGGCGTTTATTTTAGTCTGGCTATATAAATTTTCTATATCTTCACGAATATATCCGATTTTACGACAATCCGAACGACTAAAAAATGTATCGGCAAAATTATCACTCATATAATTATCTTGATTTACTTCGATATTATTATAGTAAGAAATATATTTTTCGATTTTTTCACGAGAGTATCGTTCCGGGCTGAACCATGCGATATGGCAAATATAATTACTGTATAGAATATCGTTTGTAATTATTTTTTTATCCGTAAACGCCGAGGCTACCGCACCTGTACCCGAAAAAATATCTGCAATATTTGAAATATCTCCGCATTCCCGCGAAACTATAGATTTAATAAACGGCAAAAGCCGGTATTTGTTACCCAAATATCGGCGATTATTTATATATGTAGTTTTATAGGTCGGGCTGGGTTGTAAATCCGATTCTTCTTCAAATAAAGATAATTGTTGTAACGACATATATTTTCTACCTGCTTTCATTGCCAAAACTTCTTTTTAAAATCCACGCCAAAAAATTCGCGCGCCTGATTTAAATTCATGATAACCCATTCACGCGACCTATGCGCTTCCAAGTCTTCCGGCAGTTCTTTTATCATGCGTGCAGCTTCATATGTCTGAGCCGCATTGTAACTCAAAAGACCCTGTTTTGGATCTACGACGAATGCTTTAGGATTTACATTCCACGCACTTTTTATATTTTTTATAATTCCCGCTCCCGTAACTTTTTCGCTGAAATAGTCGTCAAGCGTAAGTTCGCGTATATATTCGGTAAAATTATCTTCCCGATATTGCCTGACAATATCAACGATAATTTGGGATGATGCGCATAAAATATCTGGCGGACTGTTGTTCTCAGCTTTTATCTCGTCAAGCATATCTGTAACCGCTTCCAGCATTCGGCGCAAATATTCCCGGTAAAATGCTGTGCCGATGTTTTTTTGAACTCGACGCACAATATTACTTTTCATAAGCTCTGTGTTTTTACGTCCTATTTGAATATTGCAAACAATGGTTCTCCGAACTATTTCAGGAGCAACAGTAACATCATCATTCGCGCTTATTGCCGCCGCAGGATAATTCAAAAGGTTTTCGGCAATTCCGAATTTATCGTTTTTAATCGTTTCGACGGCGTGTTCTCTGAATCGTTCGGCTGTCAAATCGTCAACTATAATCGGTGCGCCTTTTACTTCACGTTTGAGTATATTCATATTTGAACGTGTAAATTTATCTGCTCCCATTATCGGCTTCTGTCCAATCATCATTTTTAAAAGAGTTTCAAGAAATGTCGTTTTACCCGCTTTACTTTGCCCGTACAACAGTCCGAAAACAGGATAAGGCAGTAAATTATGATTATATTTGTCAGCCATATGGCGCATTACAGCCATAAACGGCGAAACAAAAAACCAGTTCGCAAATTCAAAGTAACGCATTTGAGCCAACAATGTATCCCCGTGAAACTTTTCGTAGCCGTCCATATATTCCAAAAACAAGGAAACATCATGAGCTATTTCTTCTTTGGCAGGATTAAGATTAACAGTCGAACCATTCAGCGTAATCGTTTTCAACTCATAGTCGATAACAAGTTGAGGAAACACTTCATTCCGTTCTTTCTCCTGCTTTTTGTTATCAATCAGTTTCCTACCCATTTGGCTTATAGTTTCAGGAAAAAGTTTAGTTTTTCCGTCTTTATCTTTTTTAGGCACAATCTGCCTATATTTTTCGCTGCTGTTTTTTACATTTAAAGCAAACTCTATTTCATCGCTGACATTATTCTGTGTTTCTATAATCAACGCTTTTTTCAGATTTACAGTCTGCGAAATCGGTAATCGTTCTAAGTTTTCCAAATCGGAAGCATCAGGATTTTCACTGATTAACAAAGATTTGGAATTTATATTATCTGTGCAGCTCTCTTTCAAGCCCTCAAAAACTTCGCGGAAATAATCATATAATCGTTCGCTGTCATAACATTCTATATTTTCGCGCTGTTTGCCTGTAGCAAACGCTGAATTTGATAAATTCGCAGACCCCATAATAACGCGCTTGCTTCCGTTGTTTGATTCAAGCAAGTATATTTTTTCATGGGATAAAAAATCTCTCGCAGCGTACATTTTAAGAGAACCGTTTTCAACTCGTGAAATCAAATCTATTTTATTTGCCGACGATTTTTCTTTCAGCCATTTAACAGTAGTGTCTTGATATGCGAATATTTCATGAAGCTGATCAGATATTATCGGCTCAAATCCGAAAATAATTTCGGTAGTTTCAAATTTTTTCAAGAGTTTGCATATAAAATCGGCACTTGACGAATAGGTTATTGCGTATAGTTTATCAAACCCTGAAAACAATTCTTCCCAAGTTAGATGCTGAATCTCTATCAATTCCGCTTTTATAACTTCTAATTTTGGCGTGACGGTTACGGCAAGCGGTGTATTTTCGTTCATATCGTCATCAAACAGCGATATGTTTTCGTCGGAGTTTTGTATGCTCATGGATTTTTAACCTCTAATTCTCATTATAAGCCTTATCAATAAGCTGTTTGGCTTTTTCAAAGTCTTCTGTCTTTTTTATAATAATTTGTAAATCACCTGTGCCAAAATGACCAATATTTCTCATGTCTTTTGTAAAATCTTTAATAAGTTCAATCTCATCGGGATTAAGCTTTAAATGAAGGAGAATTTTACTGTGATATATTTCAGCGCAAACGAAATTTTTAATTTTCTTGAAAGCAGTATATAACTTTAATTGATTTTCTGTAATATCATCGCCAAGCGACATTATATAATCTTTGATAGAAAGGTAAATATTTTGCAGATTTTGAGGTGCACTTTCAAATAGTTTTAAAAACGTATAATCTGCTCCTGCTTTTTTATCCGTATTTTCTACAATTCCTGTCGCAGGTTTAATATTTGGCGCATTAAGATGTTCAAAAAGTAATAAATCCTCGCCGAACTTTTTATATCTTACGAGCCGTATATTTTTTTGCATCTGATTTACAGCGTGTTCGTCAAATTTTGTAAAATCACTCGCTATGCAAATAACACATGGAGAACTCCAGTCAACCTTATTTGCTGTATCAAGCCCAAGAATATCCATAACTAATAATTTGAAATCTGCTTTATGGTCAAGAAGCCAGTCAAGATAAAATAATCCTTGATTTATAACATTCTCATTAACACTGCGCTTATATTCAAAAATTACAGGACAATAGTTTTCATCAATTCCTAAACTGTCGATTCTGCCGTTTGAAATAGAAAATTCACTCTTTAAAAAGGTGATACCGAAGAAAGTAGCCATATTCTGCTCAATAATAGTTTGTAATTCTTTTTCCAAAGCAACAGATTTTGACGGAATTTCGCTTACCCCTTTAGATAAAGAAAATAAATTTATTTCAGCCATAATTTTTATCTCCGCTTCTTTACAATTTTCAATATTATAACATAAAAATATAAATAATTCTGCCAATCTTTTATAAATTTTTACTTATCCCTTATTCCCCAACCACGCCTTAAATTCATCAAACGATAACCGTTCCGCTTCACATTCGCTACGCTTTTGCCGCGCTTCTTCCGACCACTCATAAAATTCGGTCTGCGTCATCTTGCCGACGCGCTGACGGGAATGGTTGCGTTTGTATGCCTTTTGAAACGCTGTGTGAATCGGGTCGTCCGCTTTGCTCTCCCAATAGCTCCGTGTTGCGCCGATAATCGAACAGGGCTTCGTTTCACCCGGCTTTTGCCTATCGCAATATTCGGTATCTACTCTGCCGCGCACTATAAAATATTCGCCGCAATGTTTGCATTTCCTGAGCAACAAATCTGATTTCAATGTATGGTACAGTTCAAATCCAAGCAGGTCATCAAGCGTATCTATACTGACCATTTCCACTACGTCCACTTTGTTTTCGAGCAAAGCGGACTTTATTTTTTTTAAGTCACCCTCCGGCATATTTATATAATCCGGCATAAGCATTGTAGTGAACTTGCCGGATAGATAATTTCGCCCCTGTAAAGAAAGTAAATACAGCCGTTGCATAGCTGTTAGTCCAGTATAATCTTCGTCGTTACCTGTTATAGCATCAAAATCTTCTTTGAGTCTGATTTGACGCTTTTTTAAGTCGTTTATGAAAATTTCAAGCCCATAAGCTGAGGCAGTTTTCGGATTTACAATCTCTGTGCCGCTAAGGTCTACATCTTTTCCGCCGTCAACCAAAAAAATTTGCAATAATGTTGGAATTGGATAACGATGTTCAAGCCCATGTAAACACAAAAGATACATTATGAAATTATCCATATAGAAATTCAAATACGGATTCACGGAACTTGTCGCCGCAACAAGTTCCGTCAAAGTCACGAAAGTTTCATCATATGTTGCTCCGTTGTAAAAGAGGGTCATGAACGCATCTTTGAATTTTTCAAAAATGAACCGATAGACGTTTTCCGGTAGCGCGGCAAAATCGGTTGCCGCATTGCCAAGCTGAAAATTCAATCCGTCATATACGACTGACGTTTTATTGAAATTCACATACAGGTTATCTTCTTTGATATATGCTTGACAGTACATAAATACACACCCATTTCAGAAAATATATAATTTGACTTTTGCTCAAAAGCGATAAGTCTAAATATAATTATACATTATCCTTGACAAAATGTCAATAGGGTGATATAATTATTTTAACGATAAGAAATAATTATAATTTAAATTATCGCTAATGCTTTAAAACAAAATGTACATTGAAAACAGAATCCGCAGCCGGTAGGATACCATGAGCTGTCAACCTTGCATATGTTACGTCGGAGGCGCGGCGCGAGGGACAGCGAACGAGGAAACGCGCCTAATGTCAAGCAAGGCAGGACGCAGGAACGATGCCGGAGTGAAAGCGGGAAAACAATTCGTATATGCATCCCTCCGGGGCAGATACGGCAAATCAAAACAAAAACGAAAGGAAAATAACTATATGTCAGACCTGATATTAAAAGAAATAAATTTACCTAATACCATTGAGAATTTAGCAAAATTCGTTCTGTTCAACCGAGAGAAGATAATTGCAATCAGAGCGGAGATACGCGCAATAGACAAACTGGAACTCGCACAGGATGTACGGAAGCAGAAAATGGAGGAAGCGTCTATGTTATCAGAAGCTATACTTGATGCTGAAATAAAACTCGGAGAATTATTCAGACAAATGCCGAAAGCTGCCAATCAATATAAAAGTGCCGCTAACAACGGTGTTAAGAGCAAAAGTAAAAAAGAGGCACTTGGTGATTTAGGTTTTTCACAAATGCAGGCGAGTCGTCTCGAAACACTTTCAGATAATCCTGATTTGGTCGAACAAGTGAAAGCGGAAGCGCGTGAAAACGGAGAACTGCCGACAAGGACACATGTGTTGGAGTTGGCGGCAAATCAATTATCACAAGATAACGGAATTGAAGATGCTTCTATAGAACCCCGGATTTTAGATATGGCTGACTATGGAAATAAGCATGAATCCGATGTCGAGGAATACGACAATTTTATTAATACAAGCGTAAAAACGTACAGGGAGTTTATGAAAATGATTGACGTGGTTGAAAAGTTTGATATGAGCGAATACCGAATGGACGCACTGCGCGAAAATTTCGACAGAACTTTGAGGGTTGATGCCCACATAAGGTATATAGAGATGGCGAAAGACAAATTGACGATGCTCGAAGTGGAACTTCGTAAACCTTTAAAACACAGATTCAGTTATAGATAAATACTTTATTCAAACGAATATATATTAACGGCTTGCGAAATATCGTGAGCCGTTTTTCTGTACACAAATTTTCACAAATCGAAAGGAGCATATCACAATGGCGACAGCAAAATTATTATCTGAACAGGTAAAAAATCTTGAGGAGGAATTACAGCAAAAGGAAAATCGGCTGAAAGAGTTACGGCAAAAACAAAAATTACAGGAGAGTAAGGAGCGGACACACCGTCTTATCGAACGCGGAGCGATAACCGAAAGTCTAATAGACGGAGCGGAAACGCTTACGAATGAGCAGATAAAAATGTTCCTTATAAAAACGGTCCAGACTGAATTTGCCCGTAGAATCCTAACTCAAATCAAAGAGCAAAATCCCGCCGAAATTGTCGTCAAACAAACAGTCCCACACGTCGAAAACGGTGAAGATACAGGCGAAAAGTCCGAAATTGAGCGGGCAACGCCGGACGGGGATTAATCCATTTTCAAATGGCGCACTTATATACCACACAGATGTGGTAGTGCGGTCTTGCAGACGGCGTGTTGTGCCTGTCGGCACAACATCAGGGGAGCATTCGCTCCCCTGAACCCCTCTGAAATGCGACGAAGAAAGGAGAGCGACCATTGGCAATATACCATTTAAGCATAAAGATAATCAGTCGCGGCAAAGGCAGACCCGCCGTCGTAGCGGCGGCTTACCGTGCCGCTGAAAAGATAACAAGCAACTATGATGGCATCACTAATGACTACACTCGAAAAGGCGGCGTTGTACATACGGAGATTATGCTACCCGAACGTGCCCCGCCGGAATACGCCGACCGCGCCGTACTGTGGAACGCAGTAGAAAAAATTGAGAAAGCAAAAAATGCACAGCTTGCGCGGGAAATCGAACTCGCACTGCCGAAAGAATTATCCCTTGAAAAAAATATTACACTTGTCCGCAATTATGTAAAACGGTATTTCGTCGAACAGGGTATGTGCGCCGATATTTGTATTCACGACAAAGGCGATGGAAATCCTCACACACATATCATGTTGACTATGCGTCCTTTCAACGATGACGGCACATGGGGCGACAAGCAGAAAAAAGAATATATCTTCGATGACAACGGTGAAAAAATCTATAACAAAACAAAACGGCAGTACAAATGCAAATCCATTCCGACTACCGATTGGAACGAGCAAACGAAAGCTGAGGAATGGCGTTCGGGCTGGGCTGAATGTGTGAATAAGTTTTTGGAGAGCGAAAATGTCGCCGCACGAATAGACCACCGCTCATACAAGCGACAGGATATAGAGCAAATACCAACAATCCATTTGGGCGTATCAGCTTCTCAAATGGAGCGACATGGTATTCGTACCGAGCGCGGCGACATAAACCGCGAAATAATTCTTACCAATCAACAGTTACGGCAACTCCGGGCGCGTATCAACAAACTTAAAAACTGGTTGAACGATGAATCTGTAAACACCGCCCAGCCTACGCTTGCAGATGTAATTTCAAATATACTTTCACAGCGCGGAGAGCCAGACAAATCAAGCAATTATAATGCTATCGTCAATTTGAAAAAAGCGTCGCAAATGTTGCTATTTCTGAAAAACAATCACATAAAAGATATGCCGGACCTACAGAATAAAGTCGGCGAAATGTATAGACGGCAGAATGGTTTGCGAGAAAACCTGAAACCCATTGAGCGGCGGCTGAAAGTATTACAGGAGCATATCTGGCAGGCTGAATATTATACTCAATTCAAAGATATTTATAACAAATACAAACAGCAAAATCCGAAAAATCAAGAAGTATTCTATGAAGATAACCGCGCGGAAATAACACTTTACGAAGCGGCGAAAAAATATCTTGACGCACATCTTAACGGTCATAGTCTGCCATTGAAAGATTGGAAATTGGAACTTACGAAACTGACCGCCGAACAAAACGTATTATATCGTGAATATACTGCACTCAAAGATGAGACCCGTGAAGTTGAACTTATAAAAAGGAATGTCGAAAATATCCTGCATGAGAACCAGCGTGAATCAACTCCTGTACGGAAGCGCGGATTAGAATTATAACAAATAACCTTTCAACACAAATAAATAAAATTATATTTTCAACGCTTAATAAAATTAAGTTTATCAAATTAACACACATAAATTAATGTAAAATTGTAAAATTTACGAAAGGATTACAAAATGAGTAATGAATTAACGGTTATTCCGACTACAAATATGCCCGATATAATCAAGGATTTATCCAAGTTTATATTATTCGGGCGCGAAAAATTAATTTCGGTACGCGCTGAAATTCGAGCGATTAATAAACTAAAACTCGCAGAGAACGTCCATAAACAAAAACAGGATGAAGCTACAATGTTGGCGGAAGCACTTCTCGACGCGGAAGTCAGGCTTGGCGAATTGTTCAAGGAATTACCGAAAAAGCAAGGAAAACGCACGGACTTACAACCTCCCGACACCGGTGTCGGTAAGTCGAAGACAAAAATCATTGAAAATTTAGGGTTTACAGAAAAGTATGCGGAACGTCTTGAAACTCTCGCAGAAAATCAGGATATTGTGGAATTTGTGAAAAACGAAGCAAAAGAAAACTTTGATTTGCCGACAAAATCGCGGGTATTGGATTTGGCGGCGCGTAAAAATAAAAAAGATGACGGCTACAGTGATTATTTGAATCTACACATGAAAATTTGTAAAGAGCTTGATAAAATAATAGATAGTATCGACAAATTTGAGATAACCGACGATAGGATAGAAGCTTTATTTGAAAATTTCGACGGAGTAACTAAAGTAGGCGATACAATAAAATATATCGAGAGTGCGCGGGAAAAACTTTTATCAATTATCACGGAATTACGGAAAGTCGAAAAACATACAAAAAAGTCGCCTGATTAACTTAAAATCGACATATAAGTATTTAATATTTAATAACTATTTAATGAGGTGATTTTGAATGGAAAAAGTAAAAACCAGTCCTAAAACAGATGGTATAACCGTACAAAATATTTATAAAAAAAATATAGAAAATATAAAAATCCAAGAAATTTTATTAAAATCATACATATTATTTATAAGAAAAGAGGCGGAAAAATGCTTGCAATTTTAAATTTGTTATGTTATACTGTGAGTACTGAGTTTTGCTCAACACTGAACAAAGTTCAGTATATGAACGGTCGCTTATTTTTGGAGGTACAATATGTATACAGAAATAAGTAATCCTGCGGAATATAAAACCGCGCTTTATATCCGTTTATCAAAGGAGGACGGAAACACAGGTGAATCCGAAAGTATAACAAATCAGCGCAGTCTTTTAACCGGATTTGCGCAACAGCACAGACTTAATATTGTGGGTGAATTTATCGACGACGGCGTTTCAGGGACAAGTTTTGACCGCCCGGATTTTAACCGAATGATTGAAGCGATACTAAGCAAAAAAATAAACATGGTCGTTACAAAAGATTTATCGAGACTCGGTAGGGATTATATTCAGACAGGATATTATTTAGAAAAATTTTTTCCCGAAAACCGAGTGAGATACATATCTCTTTTAGACGGAATCGACACCGGCATAAATAATCATAACAACGATATTACTCCGTTTAAAGCAATCATGAACGACATGTACGCAAAAGATATATCGCAGAAAATCAGGAGTGTTAAAGAGGACAAACAAAAAAAAGGACAGTTTATTGGAGGAAAAGCGGCATACGGCTATAGAAAATCGCTGGACGAAAAAAATAAAATTGTAATCGACGACGAAGCCGCAAATGTCGTTCGCAGGATATTCAATCTTGCGGCATCCGGTAAATCTTGTCATGAAATCGCCGTAAATTTAAACCGTGAAAAAATAATCACTCCGTCTGATTATGCCGGAATTGAATTATCAAGCAACGGAGCATATAAAGGCTTATGGAGTTCTGAAAGAGTTACGTTTATGCTCCAAAACGAAGTTTATATCGGCAATATGGTTCAGGGGCGCGTGAAAAAAATCAACTATAAGTCAAAAAAAATTCTGAAACTCCCGCCGTCCGAATGGACTATCGTCGAAAACACGCATGAAGCTATTATTGATAAAGACACTTTCGGCACTGTGCAGATGTTATTATCCAAGCGTAGAAAAATCAGAGAAAGAACGCATAATTATTTATTAAAAGGGTTAATTTAT
>Ga0123357_10007307_pt1 | contig 13634 bp, 8 predicted proteins | sample TergutEmb28metaG_FD_89873 | JGI IMG/M metagenome (GOLD analysis project Ga0123357, IMG submission 89873) | Embiratermes neotenicus P4 segment gut microbial communities from Petit-Saut dam, French Guiana - Emb289 P4 | ecosystem: Host-associated > Arthropoda: Insects > Digestive system > Gut ... | reverse complement strand
TTGGTAGAATTTTTGCCCCAAGGCACAACAATAAACTCTGCTGTTTATTGTGAAATGCTGAAGAAGCTGAGGCATGCAATTCAAAACAAAAGGCGCGGAATGCTGAGTGCTACCATTCTTTTGCTTCATGATAATGCTCGGCTACACTCTGCTGCTCTGACTCAAGACCTCATCATCTCATTTACGTGGGAACAAATGGACCACCCCCCATACAGTCCTGATTTGGCACCAAGTGATTATCACCTCTTCCTACACCTAAAGAAGTTCCTGGGCGGCAAGCGATTTGACGACGACAATGACCTGAAAGATGCAGTGCAGAAGTGGCTAACATCACAGGTGGCCGCATTCTATGAGGAGGGTATACAAAAACTTGTGCCCCGCTATGATAAGTGCCTCAATAATGGCAGTGAATATGTGGAAAAATAGTTTGAAGAATGTAGAATCTGATAACAATAAAACTTTATAAGAAACCTCACTGGTTTTTTTTTACAGCGAAACAGTACTTACTTTCTGAATAAGCCTCATAGTTGATATGGCCTCACACAATGCACATAACCCAGAAAAAGTCAAATTTTAAAATTTCAAAACAGATACAGCTGAAAATATAATGCAGGTTGGCACATGAAAAAGTAGCCCAATCTTAGTGTTAATGGCAATAAGAGTTGTATTAGGAACAGATGAACAACAAATGTTATGTTATATTTGTTAAGTTATTTATTTTGTTTTTATTAAAGAATGTTAATCCCCAAGCACTGCAGCTGCCATTGGAACTACCGTGAACACGTAACAATGCTTGCTGCTGCTAAAACCATGGCGAGGCTTCCTTCTTGTGCACCACTCTTTACAAAATAGTACTCTTATGCACCGTTGGGTACCTGGGAGACAGCTATGAGACTGCCAGTCATAATCGCATACTTTGACACGTTTAACACCTGTGCCACCCAAACTGTTTCCATCAATGTCTTGTACGGTGTGCAACAGATGTCTGGTTCTGCTTCCTTTGAACAGCTACTGTGAAACTTACCCAAATTCGTAAAATAATAAACCCTCAGAAAGCAGCTGTTTTTCCTTTTCATATGACACATTTTTTAACCTTAAAATAATGGTAGGATCCTGACTACTAATACAGAGATATCACATTTTTAAGTCTTGGTTTTTATATACATATTTCCAGCCCTAGTGCATTGTCCATAACAAAAAAAATCCACTGTACATATCATTTTCAATGTATAGCCCAGCAAAAAATAAGTCAACTCACCCACATTTGACTGATTTGTGTGATGTGTCTGGCCAATGTCATCTTCATCAACTTCTTCTTCTTCCTCTTCTTCTTCTTCTATACCTTCTTCCTCAACTTCAGTTTTGATCATGGATTCCCTTGTGTCCTTTGACTTCATGCTCCGTGACCCACCTACATTACTCCTGTCAGACTTAGTGGCTACTGGAGCAATACTGTAGCTCGTGCTGGCACCATCACTTAGCCGCACCTTCTTGCCTGCAGACTCTGTCACTTCTGCCTCAACAGCTAACGGCCGCTTTTTTTTAGACACCATTGTCAGAATCGTGGATGCAGACTGTGCTGTAAAATTGGTTTAAGTCACACTGCATTCATGACTATAGTGCTGGCTAGCCCTAAATCAATAATGCAATCACCTAATAAGAACAAAATTCAGAAAGTGAAATTATCTTCCCCAGCTATAAGCCCACGTTACAGAACAAAATGATGGTCTCCAGAGCAACTGTTCTGAAAATGTAATCTATCAGTCCATTCATAACACTTAAGTAGAAAACCCTGCGAAAATTTGTAAAGATATCATAAAACAGCCCAGTGAAATCAAGAGGAAACTGAAAATATTAACACAGGAATATTTGTTATGGTCTTCTTCCACAGATTCCATTCCTTACAAGGAAAATACAACTTAGAGTGAAAGATGTTAGTTAAGACAGCAAGGTTTAGCACTGTTTCACACAATATACACACTTCAGTATTATAAACAAGGCAAAAATTATGTATCTATGAACATTTTAACAACTACATACACTTTCAGAAAATTCAATACTTTAGTGACACTTTACTTCAGCCTTTGTAGCATGCTGAAACATCTACTCCCCCCATCGTGCAAAATGAACGTAACACTTACGTTTTCTAAACATAACATGTAGTAACTACCAAATCAACCAAACTGGGTGGGGGAAATAGATTTCATTTGTGTATGGCATACCAGTGAAACAATCCTGTTAACTGCAGCAAAGCAGTGAATAATTAAATAACAGAACTATATCAAAATCTTGTTATGAATCTTTCAATATACACTGTTGACAGAATGAAGGTATAGATATAAGAATAATAAATTATGGTTGATTCAATGTTTACTGCTTTTCCTTCCAACACACATTCTTCACAGATCATGCAATTTAAAAAAAGTGTACATTTTGATCCTTAACCTTTGCAAGCAAAACTTTCTGGGCATCGGCCATAATTTTGTTCTCCACACCTTCCTTTTGCATATTGTTTCCGGATTATAATGTAACAATGTAACACCCACCACTTATACCCCATACCAATGCAAATGAGAAAATGAAGATTGGTCTGATGGGTCTGGGTGAATTCTTCACAAGCTGTGACTCTGTGCTACTTTTGCACTTGTGTGGGCAAATTTTTCCCCAAACCTTCATGAAGAATCTGACAAAGTGTCTCAACATTAATGTGCACTTGATCCTCCATATATTATGGGGTCATCTGATAGCCTCTGGTCACAAATATACAAATTTTTGCAACTGTTTTCAGATTTACAGCAGTTGAGGTCACCCACTCCTCAGATCACCTTCAAGATCTTCATGTCCTACTCTGAATTGCCTAAACCATTTGAAGAGAAGTGCACACAATGGGACTTCATTTCCATATACTGTTCCATGAATGTCAAGTTGTTTCTGTAACTGTTTTCCCAAGTTTGAAACAAACCTTGATGTTTGTTCGCTGGTCCAAGGCAACAAAGAAAAATATAACACATGGGGTGATTACAGACAACTGACTGAGGTAATACCCTTTTCATTAATCCTTTGTAGTTATAATATGAATTAAAAGAAACCAGCTACAATTTGTTTTTGAATCAAACCATAATTCACAACAACATCGGCACCAGAACCACTGTTCCATGTTGTGTATAAAGGACAAAGGTACAAAGAAAACCTGAAGTACTGTACTGGAAGCCAGGGGGTTATAGTGAAGTACACTGACCACTAAACTGACGACAACAGCAAATTTCTTGAAGAAAGGACAAGCTGCAGAGACTACTTCTTTCACAGTGACAAAATGTAACATAACATAAATTAAAATAAACCCTTAGAAATTTAATTACCATCAACACACAAGGGTAAAGTTGTAATTTATATTTCTTACAAAACTGTTATCGAGTTTAATTACATTATAAAATGGGCATCCAAACGTTTTCAATAATGAGCCACAAGATAGGAAATCCATATGTGTGTGCAGGCAGCATGAATTAACCATTTATCCATCCTTATAGTACACATCAAGCCCTGAAAATAAGCAAGAAATTAAATTTTAATTCAGTGACACCCAGTGGCAGTCAGTTACACAACAGTAGCAGTGAGGAGGTGGTTACACCCTACTGGTCTACAATTTCACATGTGCTACCTAATTTGGAAAGAGTGTTTGTGCTAAAAATTTAAAGCAAGCCACACCTTGGATACCCTGGCACTGCAAGACATCTTACAATTAATGAAAGTTTGAAAGACTATTAAAAAACCTTTAAAAAACTGCATAAATGTCATACATAATCCTTGTTTATCCAAATGAAGAATTTTAATTAACATCTACTAGATGAGCATAAAATTCTTACACACAAGGGTATAATAACTACTGTGAGAATCAAAGTCTGTATTAATATTAACCAATAGCCACAGAAGTCATAAGATTGGCTGACATACTTGCTACTTGCTACTCACAGCCTGTGTCACTGCTTATTTCATTATTCTTTCACCAATCCAAGCATCTACTGGAGTGCTTTCATCTGCTTGTGCAATGTTCAATTATAGGCCAATGTTCAAATGTTTCTTCAGACTCAACCCACAGCTCATAGCAGTGTCCATCTCAATTATAACGAGACAGGCAAAGCACATGTAATATAACATGGAGGTGTGTTTGTGTAACCATTTTTGCCGTGGAAAAGCAATATGTATTACATATTTTGAGTGTGTGTCTGTAGCCTTAGTTATCCAGCATGCAAAGTGCATATGCCCTATTTATCATTATCTGTGGCCTGTCTGGTTCTCCCACATTTTTCACATTATCCCATAAATTGAACAATTTTCAGAAAAAAAAATTTAATGACCATAAAATATTTGTTTTGATTTTCTCTACAACTCGTGTCTGAAACACTTCTCGTTCTAAGACAAATTTAAGGAGGTATTATCATAAATGTAAATAGGTCTTCAAGTTGGGTACCTGTTATCCTCATCAGATTTTAATGAAACTTTAATTTTCTTGACCAGATTTTTAAAAATTACTCAGATGTCAAATGTAATGAAAATCCATCCAGTGGGAGCCTAGTGGTTCCATGCGGATGGACCAAAGGATAGACAGACAGACATGACGAAGCTAATAGTCCCTTTTCACAATTTTGCAAATGCGCCTAAAAGCTGTTTCTTCAAAAGCACATATACCACACAGAGAACACGCAATATAGTAAAACTGGGTGCCATGACGAGGGTGTGACTCACTCACACACACGTCCACGCGAGTATTAGAAATTAATAACTGCACAGTAATCTTGTCTATTGAGTTGTATCAAGAACATGTATTCTGCATCCTTCCAAGCCTTCAAAGGTAAGATATTAGGTGTTCAAGAGCTGAATTCTGTACTAATAAAACAGCATTGGTGCATAAAAACCTGAAAATTTTTATTTTTTTTTTATAAAATCAACGTCTATAATGCCTTCCCTCCCACCAGAACTACCAAAGCATACATCTTACCCACTGCCCATCATTATCAGCTATTCTGGAGGAAAATATTACTGGAAGGTGAAATAAAAAAGTCTAAAATAATAATAATAATAATAATAATAATAAACAAATATTTTTAAGCCTTTATCCACTAATGGTGTTTCAGTAATACAAATTCAACTTAACACTGAACATACAAGTATTACCAACAAAGGCTTCAAAAGATACAGAAAATAACATTTTAAATACAATTTGATAGACAAAATTATGACACAATGATAAATATTAATACACACCTTTTATCCCTTAACTGAAAGAATGACTGCAACCAACCAATCAACCAGCCAACTACTTGCAGCACAGTCCTGGATAAGCTAATAGTTCCTCACCCAGTCAAGAAACTCCCCACATTGTATGGAACTTGGACGTTCATTCCTGTGTTCACTTGCCCTATCCTGGGCCAGATGGGTCCAATCCACACCCACGCTATTTGACTTTATCCTCAAACTAGTTATTATGCCATTATCCATTAGAATTTTATACTTGTCTAGACATCACTTACAGCAGTGTATCCAGACAGATACAGATCACATATAACAATCTGCATGCTTTGCTTTTTTGGAAGTTTGTTTCCATATATTAATGGCACATCAATTTTAAGATGTATTATAATGTAATTAAATTCAACAATAAGTTTACAAAACATATAAATTAATATTATAAACCTCAATAGTTCATTAACATTTTGCAACTACAAATGGCAGCATGCCTACCAATGTGACCAAAAGACTCTATGTGGTCACTTATTTCTGCGTGTGCTCTTTCCTTGGTCAGCAAAAAATTAAGTCATCAAATATATACACACATAACAATTCTAGTGTGTTCACTCTGTTATTGTACCTCAATTTTCATTCATACATGCTACAGCACAAAACAAGCAATGCAGATGTGAAGGACATCAATTCAAAATTTGATCAAAACAAGTCCAACAGTTCTCAAGCTGAGATGACAGCACTGTGTACAACGTAATGCAGTGAATGTTAAATTTTAAATAAATTGGGTGGCCTGAGGATGTCCACCACAATTGAAACATGTAGCTACACCTAATGTAATAATTTTGGCTTGAAATGCTAACAAAGTTGTGAGATCAAAAAAATAACATTTACATAGAATGTTATTGCATACTCAGATATTTTTGTCACTAGATATCTGAAATTATTAAGAATTCTTAATTTAAGTTCTAGCAGTTTTAGTAAGCTGAATGATTAGTTCTCACAACTGGCCAGTGAGTTACAGTGTTTTGTGCCACTATCACGAGTCCAAAGCAGGCTAACTACAGAGTGGGTAGTGAGAGAACCATACAGTTTTCCTGTGTGGGGCTGCCATCTACATGGTGCAGTACTAGAACTCGAAAACTGACTAGGACTAATTACACTTGTGGGGAGGAATATCTTATCCTCATCACTCTTTTTCCAGGCCAGTGTAAATAAGTCCAAAATTGGTCAGTTAACATGGTTAGATTATACAGTATTAGTAAATAGAGCACAAACTTTAAAATGGTTTGCATGAGTGAGGCCTACATTTTAAAGTCATTCAGTTAAAATGTTATATCCTTTGCATCACAATTACAATCAGTAAGGAGACACTTAATGGGTTCTGCACACAATATACAGAAAGTCCTAAAATTGTCTGTTAAATTGATCATGGTAACATTCCAAGGAAATACTACTTACAACCACAATGCAAACTGAGTATAGACACCAATCACACAAAACTTAGTGGAAACAAGACCTAGTGTAACCATAGTGCTTCCAAATGCTGCATATAAAAACTGAATCTAAGTGAATATAATCACAGTTAGGTACATTACTATCTTGCAAAGCAACTTCTATTGTTAAAATACGTACGGAGACCTGCTTTAAGCAAACAAATCGCCAGAACATGTGTAAATTAAATACACTGCATATCAAATTAGCAGTTTTAACACATTTCATTCTAGATAGTGTGAGACTTGAAGTTCTCATAGCCCTGAATATTAAGAATCCTGGGTTGTGACACCATGCAGCATAAAAACATTGTTAACAGGTTACACAGCATCACATCCCATGGGACAGTACCCTTTATTCTTCATTACAATGATAAAATGAAAAATGTCTTCTGGGAGGTAATTCATGAAGAAGCAATTTAGACAAAAAATAACATTTTGATGCTTATCCTTCAAAACAAATATGGACTTCAATTACTGGCCAGTTAAGGCAAATACTGTTTATCTGACCGAACATTCATTTTTTTTTTACTGTAAATCCTTTTTTAATGTTTGGGTTACATTCCTGACAATTACAACACACAGTCAAACAAAGCAAAATGTAGTATCAACAAACAACTTCAATACTGAGTCCAGCTACCGAAGATCCTGCCAGCTGCCAGCAAGAACATTAAAATCTGAACCAATGAAACACTTACCAAACACTTAAATTCAAATGTTCTAGGAAATAAAGTCAACAGCAACATCAAATGAGAATTACATCCACTTTATTAATGATCATGCCCTGTTAAACAAGAGCTTGCAAGATACATGCTAGTATAAGATAAAGTCTTTTGTTGATATCAAGCAAAGCTGAGCTATTTGTCACTATGGCATGGAATGAGATGGCATGTCCACCAGTTATGGATGAGGGCCACAGCCTCCAAATATATTAGATAAGCTGGTACGTATTTACCATTTGTCCAGCAACTTTTCTTCTGTTTCTTTTCCAGTTTGCCATTTTTTTAACTTACAAACCACTTCAAAAACTGATAACAGCACTGTATTTACTACAACAGTGCCCAGGCTAAAGTGGAACCCACTCACTGAATGTACTTTTACCAACTGCATTATATAACTTACCATATGTTTGGGCTGGTGTTGTAAACAAATCCCTACAACTCTCTGACATGCATGACACCTGGTGAACATCATACTAAAAGCTGTTTAAGTTCTTGTCATGGAATTGCATAGCATGCCGCATGATTTTCATTAAGGCTCTTTTTGGGCACGTTTGATGTTTTTACAACCACTGTCCATGAAACATCCCCAGAGACAACAGTCACAGCGTTGGATCAGGTGAAGGAGCAGGCCCAACGCACAACGAATTAAATATCTGGTCCCCCAAAACGTTACACAAGGCGGCCACTGAATTATTGGCTATCAGGGATGGTTGCACCATCTTGCCGGAAGAAAACGTATTCATTCTTCCCGCCACTTACGTTTTGTCAACAAGATCGCAAATGGTGTAATCCACGACAAAGTGCACTGATTTTCGTATGACTACTTCATAAATATCATAGTTTCACGGTACACGCCTAAATGTGATTCGCTTTACGCCCAATCCCTGCGCCGATTTTGACGGAAAATCACAACTGCTCACCGACACTGCACAAAGATGTTCCACGCCGAATTTTAAACAAATCGGACACGATATATAGACAACACCGTGAAATTCTATTTCCGCCCTTACGCATGGTTTCCCCCCTCCAATGGAACCGATATTCACGAAGCTGGTGACTTTGCTTGGAAATCTTCTATATAGGACGTCCCTCAGCTCCCGCTCTAAATGTTTTAAAACCTTAGACTACCAACCTACGACAATATCCTACATTTCCAGTTTCAGGCATTTCGCGTTTCTGTAGCTGCTTTCCCGAATGTGAATCAAAGTGTGATGTTCGCTCGCCAAGTCAACAAAACACAACGTGCAACCTACACTCGGCGTTACTACAGATCGTGCTAGAATTTTTCGCCTCCCCAGTGACGGAAACCGGCCACAACTTGTTCGTCACCAGTCCATACTTCGCGACAGCATTGGTCACGAAACTTCACGGATGGACGCTATGTACTTTATGTACCTTGAGGACGGCGCCGACGAGCGCCGAAACGCGTCACAGTATTAGTCGAACAATGTAACTTTGTGTATGAGAAGTGGTACATTAAACCCTAGTTTGTGAACACAGTGCATGGTATGTACAATACTAAGATTCTCATTGACCTATTACAGCCGCATCAGTTGCACTGCTTTCGCACACGCTCCAAGTGTCTTTTCATTATCCACCGCTTCAAAAATACGAACTTCAGTTGTATAATTGCGCCAATCCTCAATTACACTGAAACCACTTTGAGAATTAAATTGACATCGCCGCTGCAGAAAACACAATAATGCAACAATTCTTCGATAGAAGTGATTCTCGAACCATGTAGCCTTACATAAAGACACCACTTTATCATATTTTCTGCTCACCCACTCCTTCAACCTATTTTCCTCACCCACTCTTTCAACCTACTTAGCAAAGTACATCGTTTGTAGCATATGAAAGAGTTCCCACACGTAAGACTTTACTGGCTATCCTCATACAATAACTATAATTTTCAGAACGGGAATATGCTTATCCAAACGTTTGGGATCCCAAACTAACGTAAAATCCATCAGCTTCCATTCACAATAATGGCACACTTGACAACTTCATCCTCCTTAACTGCCACCAGCTATGACCTACAAGCCACTCAACCATCCATTTCTGACAATAGTTCATAGCACCGCTGATTAAAAAACAACATCCAGGGACCATTACTAAATAAAACACTGACATACATACATAATGTACAAAAGTATGGAAACAAGTATGTTACTTCCAACACCTTGTGTTGCATAAAAAATAGTAAACTACATTCTAAAATAAAATCTACACACATAACATAATGATACAAAACACCTGGGTGTGAAACTTGGTCTATCACACTGGGGAACAATATATACTGAGACATCCAAGAACAGGATGCTGAGGACATGTGGGCTGAAGAGGGAAGAGGCAATTGGGGACTAGAACAAACAGCATAATAAAGAGCTTCATGAGTTGCACTTTTCTGGTGACCAAATTTATTTGATCACCTAAAGGTGTTGCATGTATGGGGGAGAGGAGAGGTGCAACAGGGTTTTAGTGGGGAAATATGAAGGCAAATAATCACCTGGAAGACCTAGACAGAGTTGGGATAACATACCTTCCAGAAATACGATAGGAGGGCATGAACTGGATTAATCTGGCTCAGGATAAAGAAAAGTGGTTGGGTGTTGTGAACTTTTGTGTTCCATACAATGCAGAAAATTCCTTGACCAGCTATGGTACTAATGGCTTCACAAAAATGACTGTGATGCATGGACCTAGTAAGCAATATACATATCTGACAGTAAACAATGAAAAACTGTTATTGACTGCAAACAACTGCAAATTAACTGCTTGAACCCCACCTTTAGAATGGGTAAGGTCTGACAACTTCCAAATCATACAAAATGTTACACAGAGGTAACAGATGACTTAACCTTCAGACTCGGACTCATCTCCCTCAAGGCATGGACAGGTGGTACACTCTTGAGAACGCCTTCTGGTCCCATAAAAAGGAGGGAATTTCTCAACTAGCTAAGTGGTCAATAGCCGCCAAGCACGGTTCTGCTCCATGGGGTCGAATACTGAGAAATTGATTACAACTGCTAAAATATTTTTTAAATCTCGAAGTTCTGATACCAACATTAAGCCCCAACGGTTTATCCCTGTAATAATCTACATCACAGTCAATAGAACCACACATTAGTTGCCATTATGAATTTACTAATTTGTCACAAAGAAGTGGCAAATTTAGAATTATTGTACACAGTTCCTTTATTTTCTGGACATTAAATATTCACGAATACGTCACTTATTGTTGCTATTTTAGTCATACTAGTTGGATTTGTTATGGCTGATACCCCTACGGCTGAAAATACTGCTTGAAAATACGCAATTTCACTAATGAAACCTGAAAATAAAATCCGAATTCAAACACATCTCGTTGCAACGTCCACACACAGACATTCTGCCTCCTAAGATATTACTTGGTAATTTTCTAAATGTAGTTTACAAACCCAATCACAGTTCTTAATAAGCCAATTGGCACAAAATACGCAACTATACACAAATTTATTATTTGCACGCAGAGCTTGATGCTGCCACTGAGCACCGCAACCAGACGCTATGTTGACCGGCGATCATGTTGCGAGACAACCGCTCAGGCAAGCGCATCTTCCCCGGTCTTCAAGCCCGGGTAAAACAAGCGGAATGGAGTCCGAGGCCAGCCGAAGCTACCGACCCACATCGGATGGTCGAGACGGGGCCGGGGCGGCGGGTTCGCCCGCCTGCCTGCCTTGCACGTCAACGAGACCAGTCCCACACGACATGGCGGCGATCCCCCCATCACCCGCCGGAATCACTAACAAGGCCCTGCCCGCGTTCCGCTACCGACCTGTCGCTCTACATGCAACACAACTTTCTCATTTATCTGCATATTTAACACCACAAATACCGACATAACCATACCAAACCAATGAATAATAATCACGCATTGCATAAACACATTTATTAAGACTATATGTTACAGCAGTCAGTGTCACGAATAGAAAATGTTCCATCGTAATTCTCGGAACATGGTTACCGGCCACCACAGCCGCGGTCGCGGCCAACGGTATCAGTGAGGCGGCCATCTTGAGCAGCGACATATAAAAGCACACAATCCTACATACCTCCACAGAAAAGTTTCCAAAATGTTAATAAATCTCTCAAAACACTATACACAAATATTCGCTTGCCCTAGCAACATAATTATACCAATGTTACAGAAATAAACACCCACATGCACTGCGTCTTCTCCAAGCACAACTCTTATCGAATAACACGTGTGTAGGATAACGCTTGCAGTAGCGCCAATGTTACAAGCAATCCTTGCTAATACCCGATGACATAATATTCGGCGTCATTTTTTATATTCTACAATATATGTCACATACATATTGTATTATATGTACCGACTGTTTTTTTCTGTAAATTGTGTTGCAGGTATAACGAGACAAACATGTCAAGTTACTGCATGATAATGACATGCGTATGTTTGAACAGCATGTTGGCCAACATGTAATTTCATCAAAACAGTCACATTATTGGTTGAATAAAAGACAACGATTGTGATGTCTCCACTCAAAATATTGAAATGTCTCGCGCCATAAATTTGAAAATGGCATGACTTGAAATAGACGTCCTTAACCACTAATGCCGAAAAATTTATCGGAAATATGTTAATCTTAGGGCTAATTACACCATTGTGGTTTCTTCGAAGACGAATAAACTGGATAAATTCCCTCTCAGCTTCGTTTCTGACGCTCAAAATCACCAAACATTGAAGAATACAGCAGGGTGGTTTAGATTACAGTAATCAAAATTTCTACCAGGGAATGTCTCCTAGCAAGTTGACGACCGATCAAGTGATCATAAGTATAAAAAGTATACATTATAACTTCTTTAACAACCACGTGATAAAGAAAATATTTAATTCCAAGAATAGTGTAATGGCAGTGAAATTATGGAGGTTATACTTGGTCACACTTGAATGGTTGATGTGGTTTCCAATACATAGATATGACATTAATTTACTGAATAATCTCCGTAAATATCACAACAGTTTACTGCACTGGAAACAAGTTGTTTCATACTTATGCATCTACAATAAAAAATTTGTCATGATATAAAGGAGTTTATGCCCACATTGTAACTGTAGTATCTCACTCATTGTACTCTATACAAGAGTCTGCCTGCATAAAAATTCTCCGTGAAAACACAGATATAAAGACAGTGATGTTTCTGTCATTTAATTATCTTGTTTACTGTAACTAAATATGTATTATTTATTTATGTTTATGTTTGAAACATTGTATTAGCCTATGACATGTTTTACCTCATCTTATTTCTGTGTCAGGATATATAGAATTATGTTCTGTTCTATGCATTCCTGTGTTTGTAGCACAGTACTTGCCACTGATTGTTAAGCCTTCACTGGTACTTTGAAATACTGTCACTTATGCATGTCTTTGTCTCTCACACATATGTCAATGCAATGGGATAAGAATTAGTTGGTTTAACTTCAGAGCATAGGAGCATTCTTTTGCTTGTAACACTTTAACAGGGACCTTGCTATGGTTACATCCTGTGTCTCAGGAGAACTAATACGTGTATTATGAAGAACCCTTATAGTATGGGAGGCCCTGGCTGAAACAGACGTTAGCATGAAAAAGACAGAAAAATGGAAATTGTGGCAGGTGGGCTTGTTTATAGCCTATTACCAACACACAATTAACTGTAATGACTGTGTACATAGCAATGAATGAGACAGGATGATTATGTCTTGGAAAGGGTATAGAAATTTCCACAGCTTTATAAGATATCAACCAGGCATTTGCAATAGTATGAACTATAGTTATGATTACCTGTAAATATAAAGATTGTTGTGATAAGCAATAACAGTGCCAATATAATGCTAGGCCCCACAGGTAATAGACCAAAGTCAAGCCACTCAAGAATTACCCCAACTGGACACTACACAGCATAGCAAGAAACCAATTACCTGTCATGATCAGACGTAATGTGTAACACTAAAGTACATACAAACCAATAATTTTTGCAGATGATACCAGCATTATTATCTCAAATAAGTATGCGCAAGAATTCGAAAATGAATTCGAATCTGTTATGGATGTAGTAGTCAACTGGTTTCAAAATAACTTATTGTCCATGAATTATGAAAAAACACAGTTTTTACAATTTTTAACTAAACAGCATA
>Ga0123357_10007306_pt1 | contig 13634 bp, 11 predicted proteins | sample TergutEmb28metaG_FD_89873 | JGI IMG/M metagenome (GOLD analysis project Ga0123357, IMG submission 89873) | Embiratermes neotenicus P4 segment gut microbial communities from Petit-Saut dam, French Guiana - Emb289 P4 | ecosystem: Host-associated > Arthropoda: Insects > Digestive system > Gut ... | reverse complement strand
TGGTAAGGTTGTCAGCCTTACGCACCGGCCGCCTTTACCCCCAGGAAATGCTCCTGGTACTCATTTCTGTTAGAGGCTGAGTCGACCCCAGGGCCGTAGTGCGATCGGAAGGATTTTATATCAATGAAAAATTCCAATGACACCAGCTGGGATCGAACCAGCGATCTTCCGATTTGTAGCACCACCTCAACCACTGTGATACCGCCTTTCCAATTAAGGATTCAAGGTAATTCTATCGTTCGATGCTATGAAAAAGAAAAGTGTCATTAAATAATCCTTGAATTAATAATTACCTTGACATTACGTTATAATACAAGATCTTCGCTTACACATCAGCAAATGGATCAGTGAACGTAAGAGGGCATTCTCAATAAACACAAGCAGGTGATGCAAACCTCTTTCGCATAGCACGCAATACGGTAGCTTCCCTGAATTGTTGTACAATAAAACAGACAAACACATTTCCCATCCGGCGAACACAATAGGTTAGTTGAACAATGACGATCCACAGTTACTGCCTGTATCAGCCCAAGCCAGCCATGTGTGACGACCAATTTACTATTGGGTTGCGAGTATAGCTCACAACGCCTATTTTCCGGCTGCACAGATGGTCACAAGAATATTGTGTTAACATTATATTCAAATAATGTAAATTCAAAATCTAACACTATGATGCACTTTACACGTACTTTGTAGCTTAGCACGCTGTCTTCGAGCGCAGATGGTCATATGGTTCGACGATATTGCAGTCGAATTGTTATTGCTTGCAACAGAAAACATGTCCCAGGTTAGCAGTAACAGTAGTATAGGCGGCGGCGGCGGTGGTGGTGGTGGTGGTGGTGGTAGTGGTGGTGACTGCGGCACTAGAAGGGGGTGAGTGGTCAGCAGCACGCCCCGGCCGCACTTTACCCTCGGAAAAGACCCGGTACCCATTGTACAGGAGGCTGCGTGGGCCCCAGGGCCGGTCTGGACGGGCGGAAAGTCTCGTCCCCACCGGGATTCGATCCCGGACCGTCCAGCCCGTAGTCAGTCGCTATACCGACTGAGCTACCCGGCCCACCCTAAAGAGAGTACAGACTGTTAAGAACTGGGATAGCACAAATTTTGATACAACGAAGAATGTTTAAAACTATTAGTTTAAAGTCAGCAAAATTTAAACAGCAATGGTTACAGGATCCGAGCTAAATTAATACACACAATCTGAGCAGTGTAAGGTGTACAGCTGACAGACATTTCAGCGAAACAAGAGGGAGTGCCTGAAAGGTAAAATAAATTAGCCGGAAATAAATAGAAAACACATAAACATTCGAGACTCATACAGAGTTATAAGTGTATTTCAGACAGATTACCAACATAAAACTAATTGGGGAAAAAGACGAGACACTCGCAACATTTTGAGAATGCAGCAGAATCTCTCTTGCTGACTTTTCAATGCACAAATTCTTCTCGCGAGCTTAATTCCACACACAGAAGAAGTTATTGAAGATCATTATAGATTTCGAGGTCTTGAATCAACTACTGAACAGGCATTTACGTGACACTGTCGAAGAATGATGGCCATATATGGCATTCCGCCACTGAAATTATGTATGGCATACATAATTTCAGTACATTAGTGGCGCGAAAGTCACCTCACCTCAGAAATTCTTGTGTCTGTCATACTGTTTTATAAGCTATAATAGACTGGTTATTAGGAAGTAGTAATCACGCCAATGACAAAACGTCTATACTAATTTTTTTAAAAAATGTAAGGGGGACGGACAGATGGACGGATGGACAGACAGACAGACAGAGAGAGACAGCGCGCGCGCACACACACATTCACACACACACACACACACACACACAGATCATCATCATCATCATCATTATCGTGATTTCATAAGCTTACTTTCTTTCTTTATGAAAATAAAGTAGTTAAAAGAAATGAATTGATACGACAAGAACAGAATGCAATGATAAGATAGTGTTTCTTTCGTGTAATGGTATCATATGGAGAAACTGTTTTAACGTGTCAGGAGTATTTCTATTGACTTTCTGCTTTGCACATGACAATACACAAAATGACATCTACATATTAACTGATGACAATTTAGAGCAGTATTTCCCAACCAGCGTTCCGCAGAACATTGTCATAGGTTACGCGAGAAAGCGTGGACCAAATGCACGAATGTTCGAAATACTGAAAACCTCCACGTATTCCTCGAAAAACAGGAAAAGATTAATTACGTAGATACATACATAAACATGTGTGTGTCTGTGTGTGCGTGAGTGCGTGTGTGTAGTAGTTCTGTACAAATAAATTTTCATGACAACAATTTACAATAATTGCACCCCCTGCTGTTAACCTTTCAGGCCTGTAAATGTTTTAATAAGCAGGAGTTCCTCTAGATATGAAAAATTATTTTGGGGGTTCCGCCAAGAAAGAAAGGTTGAGAAACACAGCTTTAGAGAGTGGACATTCAAGATATTTGGTAGGGAAGCCTGACACGTAAGCCGTAACACGTAATTAGTGACAGAGATCTTTCATGAATAAATAATTGCATGCACGGCCTGGCAGCAAAACTTGCAGGGCACCACAAATAGCACAAGCACTGCAAGCGGCTGCACTGCACAAGGTAGCCGAATTCATGCAAAATCAGTAGTTTGGATTAATTTACAACAAGCGCATTACAGGTACGTTGCATGTCTGCCCGTCCGTTTTCTTTTAATATTTCAAACAGTTTAACCCATGTTGACTAAATCTGATATCGATGGTCTGTCGGGGGAATTTCATTTTGGTCGTTTTGGTCCAACCTTTATGTGCACCTAATTCATATCATACTTGATACACATTCTAAAAATAACCAATCTTAAAAGAATGTGGTGGGACATACAGTATAAATAAATGGAGATTTGCAGTTTTGTTGGAACATTTTGTTTAGGGTGCGGATCTAAATAAATATGAAGAAAAGAAACAATACCCTCACCTTTATTTGTTAATATCATGAATTTATGGTAGATTATCATTCTTTCTTTACTTTTTGATTATATTTGCACAAATTTTTATCTCCAATAAACGAACTTGAAGGGTAACTGAAGAATAAAAACCAACTAGATGCCACTTATTTTACTGTACTTCTTATAGGCTCAACATGTTTCGGGCACTACTATGCCCATCATCAGGAGCTTGCGACTACAATGTTGATTACCACATTGGTCATTTCTCTCTTGGTTTGCTGTAGGTTGGAGGTTAGGTGCGGTTAGGCTGGAGTAGTGTCCGGGCTGCAGGCTAAAGCACGACTCTTCAGTTATCACAATAATGCACGGTCCAACAAACATCGAACGTGAAGGTTCTTGACGAACTGCCTACCTGTTATCTTGTGACGGAGAGGAACATATGGCATGGTAGAGAAAATGCCAACCAACAACATTCAGAGCGTCACGAAGAGGGTCAGGACAGTAAGGTGGGGCGGGTCGCTTACGGCCCTGGCATAACAGCCCACGGCGAACACCGCTTTTGAAAAATGTTAGCTCAAGTCTGAAAAGACTACCAACCTTTGGCGAGTTCACACGTCACTTAAATATTTCTCTCGTCGAAATCATGAACTTTCATTACCAAACATAAAATTTAAAAAGCTATGTACAACACGCATCGTAAAATATTTTCTCATTCGCCAGTCACATCTGTCACCTACCAAGGACGATCTGACGAGCGTGTTCAGTCCACGTGGTGTGTACGTCCTGAGTTCACACAACTGTGCAGAGATTCGCGGTTTTTTAAGTGTGTTACAAATAATTACGCTTTTATAGTTACACTTCCTGTTGTGTGTAGTAAATTAACAGATAAAATGGAATAATAACACCGTTGACATAACTAAGAGCTTTAGTAATATTGAACGTAGCTACATGTTTCGACTTTGCAAGGTTATGACCAGGCTAACATTAGAACTTTTACACAGATGTAAAATTTTAAGGGTCAGAAATAGGTTAGAGCTGGAAATGAACTCATTTCTAGCTCGTAAAAAATTATATCTTTTTAAATTTTAATTATTTTAATATTTTTATTTTAATTTGTTTTATTATTTTAATGTCTGTTCGTCATAGTACAAAATAAAAAATAAAAAATCTTTTCAATGTTCTAATATGAGCCTGATGATGACCTTACAAGGTCTAAATATGTAGCTACATTAAAGAATACTCAAGTTGTTAATTGTGGCAACGGTGTTACTATTCCGCTTTATCTATTAATAATTAAGTTGTCAGATGCTGAGACTACATAGCATAAGTAATAGACGACTAAATGAGCATGGAGCACTGGTGGAATTATAATGACAAGAGAAAAACCAAAGTACTCGGAGAAAACCTTTCCCACTGCCACTCTGTCCACCACAATTCCATATGAAATGACCTGGCACTGAACCCAGATCCTCGCGACGAGAGGACGACGACAAACGGCCTGAGCCATAGCACGGCCTTGTGCAGAGTTCCGACAAACTCTGTCATGCCAATCAATAAAAATATCCTATGAAAGCACACATTCGTGCTACACCACAGATGTTATTAGAGTTACAGCTCACTTAGATAAACAAGAGACAACAGGTGTACTCAAAGACCGAGTTCACAATCTACTTTCAAACTTTTTATGTATAGAAAATCGTTGACTCCACGGTACACAGACAAACTGTTGTAATATGGCTAATAAAAGTGCAAAGAATCAGCAACACAGTTTCTTTTTTGTTAATTATTATCTAGGTGAAAAGTTATATATGATTTGTACTTGCAACGAGGTCTATATTTATGTTAAGTGTATCTTTTCGAAAAGCCGGTCCCAGTGACCGAGCTGTCCAAAAGCGGAGGTCTGCGGCTGCTCGCCTGTTAAGAATGTGGGTTCGAATCCCACCGGGGGCATGGATGTCTGTCTGTTGTGAGTGTTGTGTGTTGTCAGGTACAGGTTTCTGCGACAAGCTGTTCACTCGTCCAGAGGAGTCCTACCGACTGTGGTGCGTTGTTGTGTGTGATCTAGAAACCTCATGAATGAGGAGGCCATGACCCGCGTTGGACCGCAGCGCCAAAAGAAAGAAAAAAATATTTTCTTAACAAAAATATATTTGGCATGAACCCATCACTTTTGGTGTGCAACTTTGTACACTTGGTAGAGACCTACAAATTTTGATGAACAGCTTGGTACACTCGGCATACACCCACAAAACGTTCAACATCATTACATATTGTGTACACTAACATCATTCCAGTAATACGACACTTTACAAAACATTTCATGCACCCGAGCTTAAGTCGCTGATAGCTTACAGACTTTTCAAGTTGCTTTAAAGAAACTTCGCGTTTCCCGAAGGTACAGAGCCTTATACTGCTTTATACTGATAATATCTTGTGAATATCCTAGCTTACATGCTTTTCAAGTTGCTAGTACCAAAATTTTGTATCTCCCGAAAGAAGAGATTCTTAAACTTCTTTGTACGGACAAATATCTTGCGAAAACATTCTACGTTAAAACGTGCAACCATACCCTATGACCAAATTTTCCATAAATCCTTACCTTTTTGAAAACAACGACCACAAAACATGGGCGGGATCATTTAAACACATGTCACTTCATTCGACGAGCCTATTAAGACATTTCGTCTGTGATGTGTTAAGTCTGACTACCCACCTACTCCTACTTCGCCAAACAAAAATACACTGTCATCACACGTAAATATTCGCATAAAATTCCGCTAACACACTCGCAGACTGACCCACTATATTGTCTTCTTGAGTGTTCATTTCACTTGAGGCCAGGGGACGAGGTGTACACCCAAATGCAACAGTACTTGGTGTAGCAGCCACTCGACTGTGGGCGAAGACAGTTCCCCTGACCTCTCCCAACCACAAGTATTTATAGTCTTCAACAACTTGGAGAAGTCAATCATGCAGTCTTCTCAACAAAGTATAAACACCTTACCATTTACTATGTTAGTGTAATGATTGTACTCCAGTACGTCACATATTACAGCCACTTATTTCAGTTTTCATGCATGACGAAACATACACGTGTAAAAATACGGAAGGGATTCGACATTATTTCGGTGCCTCACTGCAGCGCCAACATGCCAAAGAACAAAGCACAGTTATACCAGTCTTTACAAGCCAGACCAACAGGCTGCCACAATTCTGGCACCGCGCCTGATAAGAATTCGTACTCACAGATTATGGTTCACACTAAAGAGCGAAATAGCTCCCAAGGTAATGACAACTTAGAAGTTCACAAAAAAAAAAGCTAAAAAATCTCCAGTCACAACCAACATGCTTTTATGAATATGTTCATAAAGCTGCGGCCAGTTTCAGACCCAAGGTTAAGCCATATTCGGGCAATAATAAAGCAAGAAAGTGAATACATACAGAAAATAAATATTTAGTATATTTGCTTTCTTGTATTATTACGGCCAGATGATGGCCCAAACATGGGGCCGAAAATAGTCGCTATCTTATAAACACATTCATAAAAATGTGTTGGCTTTGAGAGATTCTTTTAGATTTTTTTATGAATGATAAACCAGCGGGGATGTTCCACATAAAGTTTAAAAATTCACACTACTATATCGTACCGGTGTTTGGCATAAATTGTCTGTTTAATTCTGAGAGGTTCTTACGTTAAAGAGAGACATATACAAGGAAAACAGAACGATACAAATAAAATTTTCGTAGTTTTTCATAATGAAAACCCTCGAAGCTTGGACCGAGTAACAGGAATAATTCGTGAACTATGGGAGCTCTCGGCTTACTTGTAAAAAAGACCCGTATTCCTGTCATTTTAATGTTACGATATGTAAAGACGATGTCCAAAATGGAATCTCTCTCACAATGTACAGTTCTGCATTAACGCGATATAAGCGTTCTTGTGGGACTTCGCGTTGTAAAAAGAAATCAAGTAATGAAGAGCAATAAAACCATTTAGCGTGAACCTAAAAAATCCTTTACATTGGCCTTTCAAATCGCGTTACAGCCAACATGATTAAGTAAACAGCGTTCACCTACTCATCAGTCGCTTTAGAGCCAAGTCCCGTTAACGAAACGCGCGTAACAACAGAATTGACTACAGGCCTACTACAATTGACACTCTTACGAGTTTTGTCATTATGATAACGGGATACAAAAACAATAAAAATTCCGTTTTTAGACGCTTTCGCAAAATTGCGAAAAGCGACTAATAGCTTCTCACGTCTGTCAGTCCGCCAGTTCGCCCGTCCGTCCGTCCGTCCGTCTGTCCGCATGGAACAACTCGGCTTCCACTGGACAAATTTTCGCTAAATTTGATATTTGAGAATTTTCGAATATTTCTCGAGAAAATTCAAGTTTAATTAAAATCGGACAAGAAAGAAGGGTACTTACCGTGAAGGGTACTTACCACGAACGGTACTTACAATGAAGACCAATATGCATTCTTTATCATATCTCGCTCAATTCTGCTTAGATCAAAAAATGTTTCGGGCAAAAGTTGTAGAAAAAATCGAAACTCACATTTTATGTTTAATAACTTTTTTTTTGAAAATGGTGCCATTTATGAGATAATGTGGAAAAACTTTGTAAAGCGGGGCAGGCCACAGATGACAATATGGTCTGGATAATTTACCTGTTACAAGTATTGGCTGCAATATTTCTTCATAGTGTTTCCGTTTTCACGAACATCTCCGCGGGTGTGCCAAACATGCTATTTAGAGTCCCAAGCCATTGCACTTCTGTTGTAAAGAGTTGGCAGAATAATCTCACATTAACATTCATGAGAAGCGGCAAAGGCTCTGAGAGGATATCAAAACTCATCTTAGGGAAATTGACTTTGGTCAATGTAAAACTGATTTATATGGCTTGGGATGGAGTCTACTAGATCATGCCGTAATGAAAGGTAAAGCAATCCCTGTCTTGCATTACGTGGTACATGTGTCGGCATGATGATGACCTAACAGGTCGAAACGTGTCGCTTTATTAAACACTTAAAACACTTTAAAAATTACTTGTGTTGCTATTTCTTACGTATCAATTAGGTGAAGAACTGCCTCGCCCTCACAGCGTGCAGATCGACTCCAAAGACCACCCAACCTCTTATTCAACGGGTACCAGGGGCCCTTTCCCAGGTGATAAAACGGCCAGAGCGTGAGCCGAACACATACTTCCATCTAGTTCCGAGGTACGGCTGAGTTAAGCTATAATTCCACTCCCCGGTACGCCTTCATGGTATGCACAAGGACAACTGCTATTCATTCTTCACTAATTATCCTATCATTCGATGCTACATAGGCTGGGCTACTGCTAGCGTTTTTAAATAAGCCAGAAACAGGAAATTACATAGACCTATACAACGAAATAAAATACAATTGTAAGCGATGAATAATTCGGGCTCGAATAATGTTCGATGTTACAGCCGTTTACATTCGAAACTCTCACACAAACTCGTAAGCTGAAATGCAGTTAATTGTTGGATTATACGCTTTAATTACGTAATTACTACATCAGAGACACTAAATTTGTGGGAATGTAAAACTGTAAGTTTCATGATTTCCTCCTGAAAATCAATGTTTAAAGTTCTTACACAAATAAACGGTCAAAAAATTTGAAGAAACAAGTTTCACTCCATTGTGATTAGCTGCATTGCATAGTTTGTAGAGAACCCCACAATTAATTAATCAGTCACACAGTCAATTCGAGGGGACAGTCGAAACTGATTTCACTCCCTCCGTTTCACACAGTTCTTACAGGAACTGAAGTTTCTTCATGGATATTTCAATATCTTCTGATATGATTCAGTAAGGAAAACATCCAACACGCAAGAATCATGTGGGATCCAAAATAAACTGCGGTGACATAGACTTCTTATTACCACGGCAGCAGCAAACATGTGTTTTCTCTCAGTCAGTGACCGTGCAGTTGCAAGACACACGGTCTCAGACCGACCGTCCGGCCGTGGGTTAGAACCACTTCCAATAAAGTTGCATGAGATTGTAAGGATAAATGAAGAAGTCCCGCTGCGCCTATGCGAAATATTCAGCGTCACTTAGGATTGTTTCTCAGTTACAACAAAAAGAAGGAAAGAAACATACGATTAGGAAGAGGACAAAAGTTAGGAAAATAAAACCAAATGGAAAGGGGATAAAGAGTGGAAAATAGATGGCAATCAAATGAGAAAGAGGGAAATAAATGACAAAAAGTGGCTAAGGAAGGGAAAAGAAAGGCCAGAAAATGTAAGGAGAAACAGAAACAAAAGCAGAGAAAAAAGAAAGCGAAGAAAGAAAGGAGGGCAAGGTATAGGATTACGGAAAGGAGAGTTAATAAAAAGGAAGAAATGTGAAGAAGCAGCATAATAATAAAAAAAAAACTCACAGGAAAAAGAATAAGAAACTATGAATAAAAGGGTAGAAAACAGGATAACATATTGTACGAAAGACTGAACGTACACTGACATTTTGCCAGCATCAGATGGAATTTACTGCCTATAATTATACTGATTACAAAGTAAGAGTGAAGAAGTGCACTGAAGTACAGTCCACAGTCTGCAAGTACGTGTTTGCAGTTCTTCAACTCTGAATTGTTCGGCTGTTTATTTCCTACATACACAAATTCACTGTTGACAGAACTAATCACCAGTAAATATACTGACGGCATATTTCATTAGTATAAATTTCAATGAAGAATGTTTCAAATGAAAGTTTCGTGTCTCAATTAGGGCTATTTAATATCATGCCTTGTAGTCGCGTTCGTAAAGCAAATGCGAAGAGCATCGCATTTCTGCCTGTCTATCCGCACGTATCAGAGCAAACTCCATCGGGAGGAATGTCTGAAATTCCTCATCTGGAATTTTTACTCATACTTGTCTACACGTTCCGATTTTGGTTAAAACGGAAAACAATAACACACTTTCAAGGATAACCTTTGTGCGTCTATTATCTTTCCCCATTATGGTCTTTACAATCAAACAAACTGTGTTCTCTGCAAGGTACGTACTGAAGCCAAAGAAATGGTTTTTATAATTAAGACAGTCTGGGTTCCCTACGATGCACGAAATGAGGCTGAAAAACAGGTGACCATATCGAGCATGATCGATTGCAAAATTCGAGTATCGCCGTTTAAGAGACATCGAATGTAATCTCACGGCTTATATCTCGATGACGATCGATTGTAAATGTGTTGCTCAGACATGGAGAAATCCTACCGGTAATGTTAAAACAGTATCAAAGATGTAAATGTCTATGCAGAATAACGTAGCAGACGTTCCAGAAGGGCAACGCTCTGCGAACATTTCGTAACTTGTGTAAAATAACCAACCATGTCTGAGGTGAGCTGTACACAAATTATGGTTAGAAGGCTCTGTTACCGGCGGAAATAAAATTCCCACGACCTACTCAAATAAGAGTGTAGAATCCCCCACACACAAAAAATGTAGTAAGCTACTGAACCCTCCAACAAACAGGTACAAAAAATGAAACGTACCAACGGACAGACAAGCCTAACTTATCAATACTTTCGCTTTGTGCGCAATGTGAATAGACTAAATAGGAAACACATACTGGTGAAGAGAATGGCAACGGTAAATTCCCCATGCGGAAAGCTCGGGTGGAGGTAAACCCGCGCCACAAGTTGGAAAATCTAGACATGCTTGTACCTGGCAATGTACCAAGTTACAACGGCGAAAACGGTGTTAAGATAGAGCTAGGGTTGATTTTTGCGCTATTTTTCGATGTTGTTTAAACGTCGCAAGTTATGGGACTATGTGGAATCTAACGGTACGACGACAATGCAAGATGTGTGAGAACACATTTTGAGAGCCAGCAGTGATTGTCATAATAATCATCCAGCGACCGAAAATATTAAAAACGTCGGTTATGATAGGTGGCAGTCAGAGAGAAATTCGATGCGTGTACTGCTTATCTGGGTCTAGAGGGTTTCCGCTCCGTGCCAAGCAAAGATCTGGGTAAGTTCATCACTTTCCTTTTGTACGCTACTTCAGAGTGGAATGAAATCACTGAATATGGCGATGATGTCTGGTGCACTCATATTTGGAAATGTTGTTTATTACAGATTATATCCCATTATTTCTTACGTTTTATGTTTAAATGCCGAATTAAATCCCATCTTCCATCTGTTGGTATTATTAGGAGCTCACCATATTCTCCACGTTAGTAGGGTAAGGGTTAATTCTGAGGTTGATATTATTCATCTGTTTGAAGTCGGAAGCTTAATTTGAATCATTTTTTATCGTTTCACCGAGCATTCTGTAGATTATTTAATTACACACACACCAACATATATATATATATATTATTTAAGAAGTCTAAAATTTACATTAAAACATTTAAAACACTCCCACATGTTTCGATCACACGATCATCCTCAGGGAGCATATTTTGCTCCTTGCTGAAGTTATAATTTAAAACATTCAGTGAATTACATTGTGCTATGGCAGCATGTCTGTAAATAGGCATGCTGCCACAGCACCAAGTTAACATAACGAAATAATTCACTGAATGTTTTAAATTATAACTTTAGCAAGGAACAATATATGCTCCCTGAGGATGATCGTGTGATCGAAACGTGTAGGAGCGTTTTAAATGTTATAATGTAAATTTTAGACTTCTTAAATTATATATATATATATATATATGCGTGTGTTGGTGTGTGGAATTAAATAATCTGAATCATCTTTGAGGGTTAGGGAGAAAAAAATTAAAAATTTGCAAGCTGATGTGGGTAACACAGTGATGTAACACACGTAAACATTTCCCCAGGCTTTTCATTAATTGGACGAAAAAATATACCATTTTACAATAATTATTTATTTTCTTTAAAATATCCCTCATATAAGAAATTCTTCACGTGACATATCGTTAACATATTTTTGTCCCCGCATTCTTCAGTTGAACAGAGAAGGACTGTGTTAAAACGATAACTACTGTAGGCCTTTTGTAAGCTGGTTTACTGGAAGCCCAACAAGCGATAAAAACGGAACAGCATTTCATTATTAAAATTTAGTTTTGATAATGTCTAACAGATTTTTAAGACACTGACTTAGCAAGACAGCGGTGTTACCATCTTCGGATCGCACTCAAAATCTCTCCTCTTGATATCGTGACGTATGCACATGCGAGTGTGCTCTTTCAGAGCTTGACGGCATTCGAATTTGTATTTATTAAACCGCCCAAGTGCAATTATCGTTGGCATCTGTGAATTTCCCCCTCCTTCCGCCCCTCTGAATCCACCGTCTACCCTCAACTGTCCTATTCCTCACTATACACTGTCCTTATAGTAACACCAATGCTTGAAATGACTGGAAGGCATTCAAAAGCTTGGGAGGAATCATAGTTACATTCTTGGAAACACTAGCAAACATGGACTAAAAAGTGAAGTGGCGAGAATTAATTGCATGTGGCCTTTGAGTGTACTTTTCACGCAAATTCACATCTTTTACTCCGCATGTACGAATCCTCAGAATAGCCGCCATAAATATGAATTATTATTATTATTATTGTTATTGGCATAACATACGACTAAAAACCCAGATAATTTCCTCTTTAAAAATCGGCTCGGACATCAATTTTATGACCCAGAAAGAGGATATGACCGGGGAAAAAGAGAATCTTTGGTAATCCTGCATTTCGGAGAACAAAAAGGCAGGAGTTTCTATTCTACTCGTACGTTATGTTGTGTGAAAATATAATGTCTCGTCGACAGGCAAAGTAATGACAAACTAATACGTTCCACGTTATCAGTCACTGCAACACGCGACTCGACAACTCTAGTCAAGAGGGTTTAAGTACTTGCTACGACATATCAACGGTAGCATTAAAGTTAGAAACTTCTGCCTGTATAAAGTGTACGTATAAGTGCAAATGGCCCAGAACCTCACCTTCGTAAAAAGTAATAGAGACTGAATTCTGAATCAAAGACTACGAAAGTAGTCCTGTAGGAAGTCCAGCTGGTCTAAACACGAAAACAAGAGAGGAAACGTGTACTGCATTTTCATTTTTTGATTTCGAAGAACTTAATGCTTCATATTCATTTACTGCATGCAGAGGTTAAATACTGTGATGATCATAATGAAATTCGGGAGTTTCTAAAATACAATGCACCACTTTAGGGCGAGGTGTTGTATGCACACAATTAACTAGAAACATCTCTGTAAACATTAGTCCTTGGACCCATCTTCTGTGAGTTATGGCCTAGTTTATTATGGAAGCAGAAGGGCAGAACAGTGTAAATCCTTCCGCAGGAATGTGTTTACTTACAAATCGCCGAGTCCATCGCTGAAGATCACTATTTTAACAACAACACATTTTAAAAAAGAATTTCAAATTTTTGTCCTTGTGCTTCTACATTGCACTGCACTTCTCAATGAGGCCTGTCGCAAGCATTGCAAAACTTTTTTTTTTTTTTATAATTTCTCTTTATTTATACTCCCGGTCTTATATGGACCTTTAGTACATGTATATATGAGTGAGTACTACAATCAGAAGCAGTGTCATGCGGAGGAGTATTCCAATGAATACCCTCAGTTGTCGGGTATCTTTAAGTTATGAATCTGGTGGGCAGGTCAATAGGTGTGTAACGGCGTAGTCTGCGTGGGCTTTGGTTCTCGAGGAGGGAGGTTGTGAGGTGATTTGGGTGCA
>Ga0123357_10007305_pt1 | contig 13635 bp, 7 predicted proteins | sample TergutEmb28metaG_FD_89873 | JGI IMG/M metagenome (GOLD analysis project Ga0123357, IMG submission 89873) | Embiratermes neotenicus P4 segment gut microbial communities from Petit-Saut dam, French Guiana - Emb289 P4 | ecosystem: Host-associated > Arthropoda: Insects > Digestive system > Gut ... | reverse complement strand
CGAGAATCTGGCCGCAATCAGGGACAATCTCGTCCTCTTCCGACAGGATCTTGCCACGCTGATGGCGCGCATCGGCGATGCAACGGCTGCCGCCCAATCGACAGCCCGGGAAAGCGCGCCGGCGGCGCTCGTGCGTGAAGCCGTGGCGGAATTGAAGGAAGCCTTGGATACAAAGGATATGGACGGGATGGACACCTCCTTGGCAAAGCTGCAAAATCTTCCCCTCGCCACCGAAGAGCAAGCGGCTGTAGCCGACATAGCCCAATATATCATCTTCGGAAACTTCAAAAAAGCGGCGGAAGCCATAAACGCCTTGCTTGCGCGGGAAACTTGACCCCAAGCGCCAATAAGGAGTCCACATGCAACGCCCCTTCAGCATTCTCGCCGCAAGCGCCCTGCTTGTGCTGTGCTTGGCGCTTCCTGCCTTCGCCGCGGCAATCAAAATCGGGCTTATGTGCCCGCTCACGGGAGCTTGGGCCAGTGAAGGCCAGGACATGCGCAATGTGGTTTCCCTGATGGTTGATCGCCTTAATGCCGCAGGCGGCGTCAATGGCAATACCATTGAACTTGTCCTGGCGGATGACGGCGGCCGGCCCGACACCGCGGTACTGGCGGCCGGCAAGTTGGTCGCCTCGGGAGTTGTTGCCGTCATCGGCACATATAGTTCCGCTGTTACCGAAGTCGGCCAGAAAATCTATGATGCATCCGGCATTCTTCAGATCGGCACGGGCGCCACCAATGTGCGCCTGACGGAAAAAGGCATGGAACGCTTTTTCCGCACTTCGCCGCGCGACGACGAACAAGGCCGCGTGGCCGCTCAGGTGTTGCTCCAGGGTCGGTATACGCGCATTGCCATTCTGCATGACCAGTCTTCCTATGCAAAAGGCCTTGCCGATGAGACCCGCGCCTTCCTGAAAGAGGGGGGCAAGGATGTGATATTTTTTGAAGCCCTGAGTCCCGGCGAACGCGATTACAGCGCCATTTTGACCGAACTGCGGAGCGCAAACCCGGATATCGTCTTTTTCACCGGCTATTATCGGGAAGCCGGCCTGCTGCTCCGCCAGAAAAGAAGCATGAAGCTTGATGCGCCCATGATGGGCGGCGACGCCACCAATAACCAAAGCCTGATCAGGCTTGCCGGCAAAACTTCCGCTGTGGGCTTCACCTTCATCAGCCCGCCCGTGCCTCAAGATTTGGGCAGTCCGGATGCCAAGGAATTTCTCGCCGCCTACGAGGCGAAGTTCGGCGAGTACCCAAGCTCTATCTGGGCCGTACTCGCGGGCGATGCTCTCCTGGTTATTGCCGAGGCCATCAAGGGGACCGGCAACACGGATTCCGCTTCCATTGCCGAGTATCTGCACAATGGACTCAAACATTTCAACGGTCTAAGCGGGCCGATCATGTTCAACAGCAAAGGTGACCGCATCGGCGACATTTACCGCGTGTACGAAGTGGACCCATCGGGCAATTTCATTCTGAAGTGATGGAACGAGGCTGGCGGAACTCTCTATGCATAAAGCGCTTTGTTTGATCCTTGCTCTCCTGTCCCTCGCATGCGTTTTCGGTTGCGAGCAATCCACAGTTCCGTCGAAAGCCGGCAAAGAATACCCCGTCTATACCTCGTTCCGAAGCATCCCCGGCGTGACCCGGGAAGAAATCGCCGCTATCGAAACATTCCAAGCAACGAAGCGTTCCTTTGTTTTTGGCGTGAATCCGAGTACGGAGTTTTTCATCGGAGCGGACGGCAAAGCCGCCGGCTATTCCGTCTTGCTGTGCGATTGGCTGACAAGCCTGTTCGGGATGCCGTTCACGCCGACAGTGTATGAAGGGGCAGACCTGCTTGCCGGCCTGAAATCGTACGCCATTGACTTCACAGGAGAGCTGGCCGCCACGGCAAGACGTCGCGCCATGTATTTTATGACCGACGCCCTTGCCAATCGCACCATCAAGCACATGCGCGTCAAAGGCGAAGAAACGCTGTCCGCAATTGAGAAACGACGCCCGCTTCGCTATGCCTTTCTGGAAGACATGACTGCCCGTGGACTTGTATCGCCGTTTCTGAAGGCTGGATCCGAATTTGTCTTTGTGAACAACTACGCGGATGCGTACCGCATGCTGAAAAGCGGCGACATTGACGCTTTTTTTGAAAAAAGTACGGCGGAGGCCGCGTTTGACGACTACGACGATGTGGTGGCCGAGGATTTTTTCCCTCTCCAATATAGCCCGGTTTCCCTGGCGACGCAAAACCCCGAACTTGCCCCCATCATTTCTCTTGTGCAAAAAGCATTGCAAAGCGGCGGCGCCTACCATCTGGCCCAATTGTACAGCCACGGATACAACGCCTACCTTCGCCACAAGCTTTTCCTGCAACTGCATGCCGAGGAAAAAGAATATATACAAGAACATATCACGTCCAGCCGCACAATTCCCCTAGCGGCTGCATATGACAGCTACCCGGCCAGCTTTTACAATGAACGGGAAAAGCAGTGGCAGGGCATTGCCTTCGATGTGCTGCACGAGATTGAGAAGCTTACAGGGCTTACGTTCACGCGGGCACACGAAGAGCGCCTCGCATGGCCTGTCCTGCTGGACATGCTGGAACGCGGCGAGGCGTCCATGATCACGGAACTTATCCCTTCCAGAGAGCGCCGTGGCCGCTTCCTGTGGCCGGATACCCCCTATCAGATCGATCAGTATGCGCTGCTGTCCCGCGCAGATTCCCCAGACATCAAACTCGACGAGATTTTTTACGCAAAAGTTGGGCTACGTGCCGGCACCGCCTATGCCGAAGTGTTCCGTCAATGGTTTCCGGATCATCCAGGCGCCATTGAATTCTCAAATAATTTTGACGCATTCGATGCACTTGAGCGAGGAGATGTTGACTTTTTGATGCTGACCAGGGACCTCTTGCTCAGCGTGACGAATTTCCTTGAGCGTCCGGGCTTCAAAGTGAATATCCTGTTCAATCATTCCTACGAATCCACGTTTGGTTTCAATCTGAAGGAAACCCTGCTGCGTTCCATCGTGAGCAAGTCCTTGCGCATGATCGACACGACGAGCATCGCGCAACACTGGACCCGCAAGCAGTTTGATTACAGGCTGAAAGTGGCCCAGGCGAGAATCCCATGGTTGATCGGTTCTTCCCTTTTGCTCCTGTGCGTACTTGGCCTTTTGTCCATAATGCTCCTGAGGGGCCGGCAACTTGGGAGGCAGCTCGAAGCGGCGGTACATGAGCGGACACGGCAGCTTGCAACACAGACGGAAGCCGCGCAAACGGCGTCCCGCGCCAAAAGCGAGTTTCTTGCCCGCATGAGCCATGAAATCCGTACGCCCATGAACGCCGTTATCGGCATGAGCGAGTTGGCCCAGAGGGATTACGGCACGTCAAAAGGTCTGGAATATATTGCGGGCATCAAAAACGCTGGACAATCACTGTTACACATTATCAACGATATCCTCGACTTTACCAAAATTGAATCCGGTCACTTGGAACTTGTCGTCTCTGCGTATGAAACAGCCTCTCTGTTGAATGATGTGTTGACCATCATCCGCGTCCGGATGGCGGAAAAGCCGCTTGAGCTTGTTGTGGACGCAGACCCCGGCATCCCCTGCCACATGATCGGCGATGCCGGCCGCGTCAAACAAGTCCTGACCAACCTCCTGAGCAATGCCGTAAAGTACACGGAAAAAGGCTTCATCAAGCTTTCCATCTTCGGAGAACGGACAAGGGAGAACGAGATACGGCTGACCCTGACCGTTGAAGACAGCGGCATCGGCATCAGGCAGGAGGATATGCCCCAACTGTTCAGCGACTTCAGCCGTGTTGACGAAAAGCGCAACAGCGCCATTGAGGGCAGCGGCCTGGGACTGGCCATAGTCCACAGTCTGTGCCGGAGCATGGACGGCGACATTGTGGCGGCGAGCGAGTACGGCAAGGGTTCCGTCTTTACCGCCACCCTGATCCAGAGAGTGAACGACTGGATGCCGATGGGGGATATAGCCGCCACATCAATGACGCACACCAGGACGCAGCGCGTCACCTTTACCGCGCCGGAGGCCGAGGTGCTGCTGGTGGACGATTTTCCCAGCAATCTGCTGGTAGCCGAAGGTCTGCTTGCCCCCTACAAAATGCATGTCTTCACCTGCCTGAACGGTCGGGAGGCCGTGGAGCTGGTTCAGAGGCGTTCTTTCGACCTTGTGCTCATGGATCACATGATGCCCGAAATGGACGGCATGGAGGCCACGATCGCCATCCGCGCCCTTGGCGGGCGTTTTGCGGAACTGCCCATCGTGGCGCTGACGGCCAATGTTATTTCCGGCATGAAGGAGATCTTTCTGACCAACGGCTTTCATGATTTTCTTGCCAAGCCCATAGAGACGGCCGATTTGGATGCCTTGCTGCAAAAATGGATCCCCGCCGCAAAACAACAAAATGTGGCGGTGGACAGCGGACTTGCTCCCAAAGACGATCTGGCGGCGGAAACATTCCCGGCAATGGAAGGCGTGGACATTGCCGCCGGAATAGCCAGAGTCGGCGGATCTCCCGGCCGTTACCGGGAGCTTTTGCAAATCTTCCTCCGGGACGCGAAGGCCGGTTTCGCCCTGCTTGAAGCGCATCCTGACAGGGCGGGCCTGCCCTTCACCACCTTTGTGCATGCTCTGAAAAGCGGCTTGGCCAATATCGGCGCGAACGCCTTGTCCAAGTCGGCGGCCGTGCTGGAGAACGCGGGACGTAAAGGGGATCTGGCCGCAATACGGGACAATCTCGTCTCCTTCCGGGAGGAGCTTGCCGCGCTGATGGCGCGCATTCGCGATGCAACGGCTGCAGCAGCCCCATCGGCAGGCCGGGAAATCGCGTCAGCGGCGCTGTTGCGTGAAGTCTTGGCGGGATTGAAAGAAGCCTTGGATACAAAGGATATGGACGGGATGGAGATCGCCTTGGCAAAACTGCAAACTCTTCCCCTCGCCCCCCAAGCGCACACGACTGTAGCCGACATAGCGCAACATGTCCTCCTCGGAGACTTCAAAAACGCGGCGAAGACCGTCAACGCCCTGCTTGAGCGGGACAGTGGCGTTCTTTAAGACGGGGCATGGAAGGGCATGTTGAGCAAGGTATGAATATCGTCCCGTAATTTTTTGTTGAGCCGTGACACCATGCCGGTATTGCGCATGACCATATCCATCTGTCGCGTATGGATGATCAGATAGCCAAGGATTCGCGTTTTTTCAAGAATCTCCTTTGGCGGGGCATCTTCGGCATGGGCGAAGAGGGCGTCGTTCCGGGCGGAAGCGGTAAATCCGTGTTCTTGAAGGATGTCGGCCATGAAACGGATCCGTAACGCGCGCCTGTCACGGCTGGCGGCGCCGCCTTTGAAATAAAAGGACGCATAGTTGGCGTGATCCGCTACGCCCGCTTCGGCTTCCACGGTACAGAAATGGTAGCCGATGCGTGTCTGCAAAGTACAAAAACTACGTGAAATTAAAAAATAATTTTTTTCCGTCATGCTGTTGGCGGCCAAGGGATCCAGTTCCGGGTTGGAGGCGCTACGGGCCACGACACTCAAAAACCCCCGGCCGTCAGGCGCCGGAGGGCCGGCCCACGGAATGCTTGTCATGCCGTTCCATAACGCAAGCATGGGCAAAGAGCGTACGTGCCGGATATCCACATAGGGCGTGTGGATGGGCTCACTAAAGCCGCCGCCCATATCGACCAGCCAGTATTTGAGTTTGACGCCCGCCTTGAGTTGCTTGCCTGGGGGTTCGTCTTCTCCACGTCCTTCGCGCTGGGTGGAGAACAGGCTTTCCACGGACTTCTCATGGCAGAAACGTGTGATATCGTGCAGAGTACGGCATCCGCCCGGAGAAAATTCTTCAGCTTCGGGATCCAGAAGATTGAGGGGAAGAACGATGTCTGTCACCGCTTTCAAGCGGCGAAGCGCAGGAGAATCCGCCGCAGGGACGCGTCGTTTGCGCAGGGAAAAACCGGCAGGGGGATTGCCAAGGCGCACAATGCCTTTGCGCGCATCAACCGTAAGCTGAGGGTGGGGTTCCAGTTCGCGCAGTCGCGTGACAAATCCTTGCAGGCCGAACAGGGCCGGAACTCCGTATTCGCGTGCAACGCTGGCAAGATGGCTTGCCGTGCCCCCTGCTTCGCTGAGGAGGGCGCCGGCCTTATTGAGCAGCGGCGCCCATTTAGGAAGCGCTTTCACTACCACAAGCACAGCCCCCTGAGGGAAGCGCGCCATATCACGAGGCGTCTGGACAAGATGGGCCGGCCCACTCCCCACTCCACGACTGGCAATGATGCCGCCGGCAAACAATTGGGGAAGCTTTTCAAGAGCCTCTTCGTCTTCTGGAGTGAGTTCCGCAGTCTCGCTACGCGCAAGCGGGCGGCTTTGAAGCAGATTCAGTACGCCTCTGCGAAAAGCCCATTCAACGTCCTGAGCGCAGCCGTGTTCCGCATGCAGCGCCAGTGCAAGCTGTGCGACGATCAGCGCCTGCTCGTCGCGGATGGATGCCGGCGTACTCTCGCCATGACTGGGATGGCGGGAACGTATCGCGCACGGAGGGCCGGGGTTGATGCGGAACACATCCGGCGTGACACTGCCGTCCACGACAGCGCTCGGCAAACCGGCCACAGCGTTAACGATGCAGTCCGTATTCTGTTGCTCCAGCGGGTCGACGCTGTAAGCGACGCCGCTGGCTTCCGCCTCCAACATGATCAGAAAGCCCACACACATGACGCAGGCATCGTTTTCCCCCAGGCGGCGATTGGCTCTATAGCTGAGCGCATTGACGCCGTACAGGCTGGCCAATACTTCTTTCCAGGCGTCTACCGCATCGGAGGGGGGCACATGGAGGAGAGAGCTGTATTGCCCGGCAAAGGAATTCTCAAAACTGTCCTCCCCCAGGGCACTTGAGCGTACCGCCAGCGAACAGCCAGGATTGCGCCGTTCCAGCTCCGCAACTTCGTTCAGAATATCCTGTTCAAGTTGCGGGGGAAGCGGTGTTTTCATAATGTAATCGCGGATAGACGTGGAAATACGGTGCAAACGCACCAGCTCTTGATTGACCTCCGCTTGTTCCCGCACTTCGAACTGTTGTACGGCTCGCAGTTCGTTCAGCAGTCCGCCGATTTTTTCACCCAGCTTTTCTGATTCCATAAACAGTGTAAAAGCCCGCATCGTGGTGACGAAACCCTGCGGCACCGCAACCTGAGGCAGAGGCGGATGCAGGGCATACTGGGCCAGCCTTGCCATCTTCGACCCGCACCATTCCGCTTTACGCGCTTCTCGAGCGCCGAAACGCACACTCAGGGGAATATCTTCGTTGTTCGGAGTTGCGCCGACAGGGCACTCCGTCACAGGCGGAGAAAAAAGATCAAGCGCGGCCAGCAGGTCGGCGGTAATCGTGCGCAGTTGCCGGGGCAGGGCCGGATAGGCGTTGTCGGAAAGGGCGGTGAGCTTGTTGACAATGTCCTCGACCCAAGCGGCGACATCAAGGCAAAGTTGTCTGACGGAACCGGGATCGGGCGGCTCCGTGTCCGACAGCATGCTTTCAAGTTTGGTCATGTCTTCAAGGGCGGCTTTATTGGCGGCGAGAAGCTGCCGGAAATGCGTACAACGCGCGATAAAGAAATCTCTGAGTTCAGCTTCGCGGATACGATCTTCGGGACTTGGCGGAGCTTGGGGGGCAGTTCCGCGCAGACGGGCGAAAAATGCACTGAGCAGATTACCCTTTCGCATAGCTTCACCCATTGTTCTGTGCCGGTTCAGAGCCTTTATGGGATGCATCACGGGCAAACAGGGATTGACAATCTTGCAGCATCTGTTCCCGGCGTTGCTGCGTTTGCGCCGTATCAGCCATAATCATGTCGAGTTGCCTGGTATGGATGACAAGATAGCCCGCTACCCGGGCGAGACGCAGTGCTCGCGGCAGGGAAAAATTTTCGATCCTGGCTCGCAGGGAATCGTTGCGGATGGAGACGGAAAAACCGAACTCCTGTAATATGCTTCCCACAAACTCCACGCGTCGGGCGCGGCGGGCCAGGTCGGCGGCTCCGCCGCGCAAAACGAACACCACATGATTTTCCCGTTTACGCTCGCCCGCTACGGCTTCCACCGCCACAAAATGGAAGCCGAAACGGGAATGGAGGCCACAATACTGGCGGGATACAAGGAAATAATTTTTTTCCGTAAAAAACGAGGACTGACTAGCCGGGTCAAGGTGTGGGTTCGCGGAAGATTCAAAGAGAACCGATAGAAAACCCTTGCCGTCCATGGGAGGCGGCCCTTTCCAAGGCGTGGCGTTCATTCCCTGCCACAGGGCTTTCATAGCGTCGCATTCGATATAGTCCAAAGGGATATAAGGGCCTTTGACCTCTTCAGGGAACGCATTGTCCAGGTTAATGACCCAGAATTGTTTGGCCACCTCGGCCATGAGTTGTTTAACTCGGTTGGGAGCATGATCCTTGTGCGATCCGAAGTGGATCATCGCGTTCGTGGCGCCCTCGGCGCAAAAGCGTCCAATGTCGTGGAAGGTGACGCAATTGGCCGCTTTGAATTCCGGCGCGTCAGGCACCAAGGTCAACGGCAACACATGCTGGGCCACTTTTTTCAACAGTTCGTGCAATGGACTTGTATTGATGAAATTAGGCGGCGCGTTTGCCATACACAACAGTTCTTCCACTCTGCCCGGATAGACGGATCCGGATTCCGCGCAAACGGTGATTTCTCGTCCCTGCTCTACTGCCTCCATGACATTGCCCAAGCCGAACAGCGCGGGAACGGCCAACTCCCGGCACATCCCCGCCAAACGGCTGGAGGCGTTTCCGCGCGCGCACAGGATGCCGGCAGCGCGATCCAGCAAGGAACACCATTCCACGCTGTCGAATTCCGTGATCAACACGCTATTTGCCGGAAAGTTCCGCGCGTCTTCTTTGTTGCGGACTTTATATGCCGGACCACATACGATGCCGGGGCTGCCGGTGTTGCCCCCCCAGATAAGCGGAGTGACGATTTTTTTGTCCAAACCTGGCGTGTCTATGCCGGACTGGGCCGTCAGAGTCCGTAAAGGGCGTAGATGGACGATGCGTAAGGCGCCGTCCGGTTCAAAGAACCATTCCATTTCCTGCGGGGCGTTGAAAAGCAATTCCGCATCCTCGGCATGGCTTGCAACGGCATAGATTTGCGATTCCGTCAGCAAGGCCGGAGCGGCGTTATGCCCCATGCCGGGGCATTGCAGCTTGACGGCATAGCCGCCGCCACGCGCCACATGGTAGATATCCAGAGAGCTGCCGCCACGTTCCACGGTTTCCGGCAAAGAATCCCCGGCGTAGAGATAGACGTCTGTATCAGGAAGATTGAAGGGATTGCGGGAATAGCATACCCCACCCACCTGCGGACGCCCTACAGCGAAACACCCAACGCAAATGTTGGCGCCCACGTCCGGCAGTCCTCTGGTAAAACGGTAAATGACCGCTTCCGGGTCGTACTTCTTCGCCAGTACTGTCTTAAAAGCATGAATGATGGCTTCGTTTGTGGCGCCTTCGAGCGGCAGCACCGGACCCCAGAGAGACATGCCGCCCATATCTCCTGTGCCGCTAGGCCAGACGCGGCCTCGCCACAAAAGACGCTGACGCGGTAAATACGTGTTTTCCCGCAGAGAGTGAATAGTGTCTAAAAGCGCGTCTTCCACCACCGCAGGCAGCGGCGCCCGGTGTATACAATCACGCAATGTTGCGCATAACGCATAAATTTGGGCAGGCTTCATGCCTCCGGCGGCCTGAATGCGGCGGCTGAGTTCTTCCTGTAACCCTTCATGCAACAGGCTCATCTGGCAGGCGGCGGCGGTAAAAACATAGCCCGGCGGAACACAGTCGCTGACAAAGGCCGCTTTAAGATACGCCAAACGGATCATGGCAGGATCGCAAAGTTCCGGGGTAAGCGCTTCATGCCCGAGCGGCAGACAAAGCGGACCGTGCAGTGGCGCAAGTTCCTCTTTAAGCAATTCGCTTATGGCGCGCTGAATGCGTTCAAAACTTTGTTCAAGCTCGACATGGGCTTTTTCAGAAAGTTCGGAAAGACGGCGGAGGCACTGCAAAGCTTGGGCGGATACATTCGTGCATGTAGCTTGCAGATCCTGCATGCTGTATGGCCGGGATTCGTAAAGATACGCTTCCATATTGGCCATGGCTTCCTGGAGCTGATTCCAGGCGTTGAGAAAAAGTTTGAAACGGTGATATCTGGCTGCGAAGCGTTCTTTTGTATCCTCCAACCGACGGGGCACGGTTTTGCTGAGAAATTGCTTTAAGACGCGCAGCATCCCTTACCCTTCGCCGTGCTCGCCGCTCAGAGCGCTCAAGTGGCTGGCATCCTCAATGAGATGCCAGAGTTCATTGAAGTTCGGCGGTTTCATGACATAGCCAAAAGCCCCCAAACGCAAGCCGTTGACAGCCGAAGCCGGGTCAGCGTGACCAGAAAGCATGATCACCTCGATTGCCGGGTCTAGGCGTTTTATTTTTTCCAGAACGGTCAGGCCATCCATGCCGGGCATTTTGACATCCAGGACGACCACATCAGGCCGTTCCTGGTTGATACATTCAAGCGCCTCCTCGCCGTTTTGCGCACAGCGGCATATACAGCCTCGGCGCGTGAGGCGCTTGGACAAAAGGTCAGTGGCTTCGCTTTCGTCATCAACCAAAAGAATGCGAATGGATTCCATGTCTGTCTCCAGAAACGCCTGCCTCCGCAGCGCGAAGGCAGGCGCGTATCAGCGGCTCAAAACGTATCAGGATTCCTGTTTTTTGCCTTTTTTCATCGTCAGGCCGATGCCTTCAAACAGATCAAAAATGGCGAAGCCGTACCAAAGGGTATACACGACGTAAAAGACCAACAGCGCAAGCATCAGCGCGAATTCCTGCTTCACGCTGCCTACCGGGATTCCCTGGAAATTATACGCAGGCTCAATGCCCTTGCGGATGACAAGATCCAGCACCTGGGCTTCGGGAATACGCTTGATCTTTTGCAGTTCCTTGATCATGGGCTGGAGGGCTTCCCACCACAAGGCAAGGGCCTTGCCGCCGTCCATGCCGTATTTTGCGCTCACAGGTTCAGGTTTATCGTGATATATGGCCTCGCAGTCGGTCAGGACAGCCCCCAGCAGTTTACCGAAATCCGCTTTCACGCGCACAAGCCCGTTTTCCGCGCTGGCGGCAGCGCCATTGGCAGTGTACAGCTTGACCACGGCATCGGCGGATGCAGCTTTTTTCAGCGGCACAGCCACTTCAATTTCTTTGCCTTCCATGACTTTTACGCGAGGCGCGATTTCAGGAACAAACCAGGAAGAACCTTTGGAGAGGCGGTTAAACAGGTTATCAGCATAGTCAAGCCCGGTAACCTTGCCCTTTTCGTCCGGGAAAATGGGCATAACAATCAGCGTGAACACCGCCGCAAAGGAGATCAGGAACAGAGCGCCCTTGGTGAAGCTTTTTTTATTGACGACAATCATACTCAGCCCTCCGCTCTCAGCTTGCCGACATTGACGACAAATTTGCCTATTACCCAGAGCCCGAACACAGCTACCACAAGCCAGAACAGGATGTTGCCGACAAACTCAATATTTTCCACGAGGCTCGACGGAAGCGAAATATATTCCAATTCCACCAGCTTTTTTGGCAGGGTGGCCGCGCGGTTCACAAAGCCTGCAAGAATGGAAACAGCATAAAAACCACGGATATGGATGCCTTTAACCACCTTGGTGGTCAAGGCGCCGACCTGGATGCCGACAAGCGAGCCGAGCAGCATGCCCATAGCCAGTGTATAAAAGACGAAGCCGTAAATGGCGTATTGCGCGACAGCCGCCAAGCCCGCCGTGAAAATAATCTGCAAAATATCCGTGCCCACCGTGGTCATGGACGATACGCCGAAAATATATACGAACATGGGAAAGGTCACGAAGCCTCCGCCAACGCCCATGATAGCCGCGAGAATGCCGACCACCATACCGCCCGCTGCCACAATCCAGCCGGAAATACGCCGCCCGCCGGGAACCAGATCCTCGTCAAAGGTAATCATGGGGGGTACGCTCACTGCCTGCAAGCGTCCGGAAAGGGGGGTCATATTGGAAGAGCCTCCGTGGGCATCGCCGCTGTCGGCGGCGCTGCTTTGCCTGGAAGCGGAAATAAAATCATACAAGGCATAAAAACCGAGAAAGCCGAGGAGAATGGCATAAATTGAGCTGATGAACACCTCGGAAAGCAGCGGGTCTTTATTATAGAGGCCTTTGTTGATCGCCCCGCCAATAAAGGTGCCGCCAGCTGATCCTACAAGAAAGGCGACAGCCAGCCCCCCCGAAACATTGCCAAGTTTTTTATGCACCGTAGTGCCCATAATGGCTTTGGCAAAAATATGGAAGAGATCCGTGCCGACGGCCAAAATCCCTTTCACGCCCGCCGCCATGAGGGCGGGAGTGATGATAAAACCGCCTCCGGCCCCTATGCAGCCGGTGATAAGACCCGCAGCCACACCCACAACGATGGAAACAAAAAATATTTTCGAGGAATAAAAAGCGGGCGCATAGGCTGTTTTACCACCGATCACATCTGCCGCTTCAGCAAAAGACAAGAGGAAAATGGGCAGGGCGAGCAATGCCAGAAGCATCAGCTTTTTACGGTTACGGAGAATGGACATGGACACTTCGTAATCCCAGCGGGCATAGGCTTTGGAACCCGCCAGCAAAAATTCAAACACTTGTCTGCCAAACGTCATGAAGTACCTCCAAAATATGGTGCAGCTACGGTTTTAGGTATCGGGCTTGTCGGCTTTCGCTGCCTACTCAATCATACCCAAGTTTTTGGCGGATGCAAACGACCCAAAATGGTCTTTCAAAAAATCGCTTGATAACATCAACATGCCACTACATATCCACATAGTGGATTCTACGCTACTAAAATTTGGATCCTCAGACATGCCGGCGCGCACTCCCTTCGAGCTTGCGGCCGGCGTCGCGTGACGCTCCACTGGCTTGGTTGGCAATTGCGCTATACGTATGATACAGTGTGTTCCACAGCGCGAAAAAAACGTCTGCGCCGGAACGGATGTTTGCTGCGTACGGGTTCACTCTATATCAGTTTTTTAAAAAAGCGGCAGTTTGCGGAGGGCGGACATGAACACGGAAACACAGACCAAATATACCCGGCTACGCATCACCATTATTGCCACAACCCTCTGTTTCGCCATACTGCCGATACTGGCCGTCGGCGTGGTCATTCCCACGCGCTTTACCGACCTGTATCACGAAAAAACCCTGCGTGAAGTAGAAAATGTGGCCACCAGCCGAGGCCGCACCTTGGACATATTCCTGGATGAGCGCATCGCCCAGCTTAAAACCATCACCAACATGTATTCTTTCAGGGAAATTACCGAAGCCGGCAAACTGAGTTCCCTTCTCAAAATCATGAAAACGCACTCCCAATCCTATGTGGATTTCGGCATTATCGACATGGAAGGCACGCACGTCGTGTATGCGGGGCCTTACGACGTGCAGCACGCGAACTACAAGGATGAAAACTGGTTCGCCGAAGTGCGTCGCAAAGGCGTTTTTGTCAGTGATGTGTTCATGGGATTCCGTCATTTT
>Ga0123357_10007302_pt1 | contig 13636 bp, 6 predicted proteins | sample TergutEmb28metaG_FD_89873 | JGI IMG/M metagenome (GOLD analysis project Ga0123357, IMG submission 89873) | Embiratermes neotenicus P4 segment gut microbial communities from Petit-Saut dam, French Guiana - Emb289 P4 | ecosystem: Host-associated > Arthropoda: Insects > Digestive system > Gut ... | reverse complement strand
GCAAAATTTTATTATTCATCTAACATACATGATACATAAAAGTGCCATGCTGTACTCAAAAGAAGCAAACAGCTGGTACACCTATTTCCAAACAATAATTCAGATATACATCAAAGGAAGAAAACTGTACGGTCAGCATACACGGTTCTGAGTACATTCATTCCCATACGTGACACAGGGTTGAAATTACACAGTCATATGTGGTGTGACCAAATAGTTTCTGGACTGACCACAAAATAACTCTACTGCAGCTAACACAAACTGGTACTGCTAGGTACAGACAGAGTTGAGACTGCTGAGTCATTTTCTGTTTGTAATAAGTGTGTGGCATGTGTGATTATTAAATGCTTGCTAAGCATGGTGTTTTTGTTCTATATCCGATTGTGGCAGACCTAGAAATTTACAGACTTGGAAGAGTAGTACGTATGCAGTAAATGTTACTTTAAACTAGGAAAAATACCTGCAGAAACTTTTGAAATGTTAAAAGCTGGTTTTGGAGAGCAGCCAATGGGGAAGGACATGAATTTTGGGGTGGTTTTCCAAGTTCAAAAGGCAGTGACCTCTGTTGAAGATGATGAATGCTCTGGACATCCATCAATAAGCAAAACTAATGGCAATGTAGATCAGTGTTGGTACCTGTCCTCAAAAATATAAGAACTACTATGTGCAAAGTTGCTAAAATGCTGGAAATTTCATTTGCACCAGTTCACAGCATTCTGAAAGAAAATCTAAACACATGTTGGGTTACTACCAAATTCATGCCCTCCCTGCTAGCAGGGAGTAGAAGGACACATGCCAGGACCTTCCACACCCTCCCTACTGACCACATTCATTGCAACATTCTTGTTCCTTTTAAAAAAAAACTGAAGATGACTTTAAAGGTGAAGGAGATTTAATAACATCATCATGAATCCAGAAAAAATGCAGGATACCCTTGATGACTTTCAAACAAAGCACTGCACACAATGCTTCAAGCAATGGCACAACTGTTGCCGTCACTGTGTAAGTCCCCAGCAGGCTACTTTGAATAACACATTCATCAGAATGTTAAGTGTTGTTGTTATAGAGAAATACATTTGGTCTGGAAGGTACCTGATCACACCACATATTAATTCTCAAACAAATGTTAAATACCATATCAACACAAATGAAAGAGATAATTCATGGCTTTAAAACAACATTTTACCTTGATTATAATCCAATAATAATACCTATCAAAATGTTCACTATTTCAATTCACACATCAAAACATAACAAAATCGGAAGCATGACTGTGATTGTACCGTGAAAGAAGTAAGAACTTTTGGACTACCGCACTCCATACGGAAACTCCAAGCTGCTAGCTAACAGCTATAAATTAGCTGAGAGGAGACAACGGGAGGGGTAGATGAAGTGAATACCTGAGCAAGAGGCTGGAAACCGAACACGGGTAGCAAATGGTTATTTTCTGTAATAGTTATGTTCCACCTGTCATTTACATATTAGCTGCCATTTACTCCAGGTGGTTCTATACAGTACGGAAGAAGATGGGTTTCTGTCTTATTTGTGTTCCCTTGAATATAGGTTACACTGTATTTATGACAGTTCCCTCTCTAAATCTGTTGTTCAGTTTTTTTCCACGCTATTTCTGAGCCCTATGACTAGCAAATGCACTTTATTGAACCACCTATTTCCTATTCTGTGTGTGTGTGTGTGTGTGTGTGTGTGTGTCTGTGTGTGTATTTCATCTATGTATACAGACGTTATATTTCCTATAAGGCTCCATGCAAGAATAAAAATAATTTCTAACTGAATTCATGGTCAAGCAGGTACTACTACACTCTCACAGCCCTTCTTATTAATTACTTGTCATTACAACAGTTTCATTTATTAGGCTTCAGAAATGTGCACAGAAAATTATCAATACATAAAAAGAAATATATTTCTACCTCCACAGAATGATATATTCAGCAAAATTAGGCACATTTTTTCTTGTATTTCAATCCCCCCCCCGTTCCTTTCAAGGAAGCCCTGCTTTCTGGTCCCTCTTCTGACCTACATAAATGCAGTTACATTTTGACACAATTTCTCCAATGAAACATATTCATTTTAAGATTATTCTCCTTTCTATGACTATGTCTCTCAAGCGTCTCTTTCCCTGAGTGTGTTTCAATAAACATGTTCCACATTTTCTCACTTTTCCCATGCTTTATAACTGCTCAATAGATTAGGAAAATATTCTGTCAATATTTGGGCAATATTGTAAGCAAGGTTTGAAAAATTTTGGAATAACAAGTGCTGTGTAACTTTGTGGTGCTAATTAAAGGCAAGCTCCAAATTATCACAGAACTGCCGTGGTTTTAAAGGGGCGCATCAGACAGGTCAGGTAATCTGACAATAAAGCCATATAAACTATGTCACTAGAAAATTACGATCACGAAATTCTCGCTCTTTCAGACAATGATAAATTATAAAAATTTAAAATTGGCCTGTAATTTGTAACACCAGGTCTAATACAATACACAAAAGATCAATAAAAAACAAAATAGTCACATGTAAAGACAACGAACACCCTCTGTTGGTGTTAGTAAAAACCAACAAAAGAAAACACATAACATTAGAAAAACAACAGACCTAACCTACATCACATTTGAGTTCCTTTCCAATCATAGGGAACTAAATAGGAGATATCTCCAAACTAGTTTGATTGCTGGAACAAGGCATGTAGTCTGTTTCCTTTCACTTCCTGAAGTAGTACGCGGCTCAAATCATAGACTACTTGCCTGTATCCAATAAATCTAGAGTCCATCAAAGGCATGAAGTGCCAAATTTGACTTATCAACGTGCTCTTCTTTCAACCCTTATCTATGTTCCTTTAACCTAACACCCAGAGGTCTGCCCTTTGCACCAATTTAGTGTATTGCGTTGAGCTGTGTTATGACAATGGTGAAAGTTCTTGTAAATGCTGCTGATATTACTCACACATATTGCATTTTGTGTTTACATTACTTCTAATGAAGCATAACCTAGTTCACTTCAGCTAGCACCAGGTCACAAGTATTACAATAAAGAAAATCATTATGGAACTTTTAATGTCAAGACAACAGCTCTGTCACATCTATAAATACTGTTTCAAAATGTGAGGCCTGCTAAGAAGCAGTATGTCAGCACTGTGAAGCTGCTATGTACACATGCTCGCTGATGTGATCTTCTCAGGCAGTCACATGCATGATTACAATGGAGACACAGTGTCTAAAGAGGCAGACTCCAGCTTTGATGGATACAGCATTATCATTTTGTGGTTACCATAAAATCCTTAAGTCTTCAAAAGGTCATTTTTCAATTAACAGAAGTCACCTGTCAGTACAGTGTCACTCAAGATTGTGTATCACATATGCATGACCCCTGTCATTCTCTCTCTCTTTCTCTCTAGATAAAAGGTGTTTATGACAATATGTGCCATTCTCCTGCCAAATGAACATAGCAAGAGTGATATGAACCGATACTAGCATCATGGTATTAGGCACAAGTAAATCTGTACTTTTTCTCAGCTAATCTTGTACTTCATTCTGCTGATACAACCATATTCTAGTCACATATGACATGTGGAAATTAATAATACTGTGATAACAGCTGTGTTGACCAACATCCACCATTATCATATTTACAGAATACAAAAAATATAATAACTTTTGTACTCATTGAACATCCCTGCAAGCAGCCAAATTCTGTCTGAAGACAAAAGTTGACATCAACTTGACATCAACATTTTATTACACAGAAGAGACTAAAATATATGCAGTTGTGCCTCACAGATTCAAATGATTTTTATAATAAATCAGTGTACATAGTGGATCTTCAAGTCTCACCAGCTGGGCTACAGGAAGTTCATGTTACTGTTATCAGCAGCTGGTATGTAGAACTTCCGTAGAACTTCTGTCTTTACACTGTTCCACTAACAACAGAACTCCACATGCACACGTATGCGTGTGCATGCTCGCACACAAACATGCACACCCACACACACACCATCTGCTTTCTGTTACAGGAACACTAGCCTGCCTTCGATAATGTCTTGAAAAACAAAACAAAGTCCTCAACTCTATAGACATATATATAAACACAATCATCTTCTGTTAAAATAAACAACACAGGCAATAATCATGTCATGTAACAATGGCATGTTTGCGTAACTACTGCTGCCAAAGAAATGCAACAATGTATTCGTTCTGTGTTGCTGATGTACATGCTACTGTGAACAATGTAACGTGTACTAAAAGTGTCACCAAGGAAGCACAGCAATGCATTCTCTGTATGGTTGCGCTATGCCCAATATTTTTGTCCCATTTTAACCACAGCTGGTGTTTCTAAACAGATTTTTATAAAGCGACCAATACTGAATTTCACTGAAATTTGTCCAATGTGAGTTGCACTGATGACAGATAATTTCACAAATTAAACAAATGCACCTGATAAAATTCCAATAACATTGGGGGGTGGGAAGCAAAATTGACCTGGGTATTTAATTTACAAATGAGTCAAGTTAGGAAGTTGGGAAAGATTCATTTACATGCGTTTCATTTTTTTTGTCATTACACTGTCCAAATGATCATAAAAAATATTTCTATTTTTCATTTGCCCCTCTTCTACTCAGTAGCCAAAAAACTATTTCTTAGGTAGAAAAAATATTTGACGGGCATTTGTCCCCCCACCCCAACTTACATCTATGCCATCTTACAGGAAAAAACCACAATGCAACATCACTGCTTAGGAATGGAAAAAAATTAGTAACAAAATAACCCTGATATCCAGATGACTTCTAGATATTCTTTAAGGTCAACTGCCATTCTGGCCAAATTAATGAACAAATGACTTACTAGTATCTCATTTTGAGCACACCTGTATGCTGTTAAAGCTACTTATATGTTAAGCTGTATAAATAACAAATACCTTATTAGAGCTGAAGATTCCAAACAGGCCAACCCTCTTCTTTACCTTCCCTGCTGACACGGTGCCTTTCACTGTCATGGCTTCTGGCCTCATGGATGTAATGGCAACAGTGTTGACTGGGTTCTGTACTTCACCACTCTTTACTGCACTAAGATCTTCAAATGGAATATCTTCTGGTAGTGGAAACCCTGATTTATACCTTTCTATAACCATCTGTGTGTCCTACAGAAACACAAAACCAACACACTGAGCAATGATAGAGAATCACATTCAATGCTGAGAGGTACCCACGTTGGTGACAGTATTTGTAGGGGGCAGATGAAATACAATACATATTATGAGGGCAAATCTGGGACAGGCTGACTAGTACAGAGCTTTGGGTGGTAGCAATGGTGAATGTGAACTGGGGGGTGGGGGGATCCCAAGCAAAACATCTGCTATTCCATTTCAATAAAAAAAAATAAAAAAATAAAATAAATAAATAAAAATAAAAAAAAGAGGACACAGGGACATAAAAAACATACTGTGAGGGAGGTAAATAAAAGGTAAAGTGATCCTGTTACAGGCCCGGTGTGGCCCAGAAGGTGGTAGAGGTATAGCTCTACTCTTTCGTGACCGTGGCACTAGAAGGGGGTGAGTGGTCAGCAACATGCCCTGGCTGCACTTTACCCCCAGGAAAGATCCGTTACCCATTTTACAGAAGGCTGGGCGGGCCCCAGGTCCAGTCTGGATGAGGGGAAAATCTCGTCCCCACCGGGATTCGATCCCAGACCGTCCAGCCTGCAGTCAATCGCTATACCGACTGAGCTACCCAACCCACAAAGTGAGGGTGGAAGAAATCAAAATATATGAATGAAACACACAGTGCCTGGTTGGTGGGGAGAGGTCACCGCATAACGTAACAATGGCGGCACAGAAGGGAGTATAGGTATAATTATACTCATGCCTAACCTCAGGGCTATATGGTGGGTGGGTGGTCAATGCCATTACATGCTTTATCCCAGGAAAGGGCCCCAGTACCCCACTGTAGAGGAATCTGGGTTCACCCCAGGGCTGGTCTGGATGGGTATGAAGAGTAGAAAATGTACTGCCTCCACCATGGTTTCAACCCTGGACTGTCCAGACTGCAGCAAGGTGCTATACTGGCTACGCTATCCTGGTCCCCACCCCGATGGTCTGTAGTAAATGAAATATTTACTAACCTTGTAACAGATGCAGAAAACCACACAAACTACAAAAAATTGATAATAATTATGAATTGTATTTATGACATGTACAGACTCTTAAGATAAATCCAAAATAAGCATATATAAATGGGAAGTATAAGGCATTAAAAATTAATTTGCTAGAAATATTCTGAAGTAAGAAGCTGTAACACAAATTTTTATCCAAACACAGCAGGTGGCTAATGATCTATGATCTTACTCAGTATGTGAATCCAAAAAATAAACATGCAAAAATGTATATTAAAGAAGAAATGTTTTTACTACATCAGACCTCCATTACAACATGCGTAGGTTGCTTGTGTGAAGACTTTCTGACATGACGCTGGGACCATTCACTGTTTACACTTACCAAGAGTTACCATCACGTAAGTAAAAGGACACCTGCTCCTCTGTACTGTATTAGCAACGGCCACATATCAAAGGCAGATTTAGGCTCACTACCTCGCGTATTACAATTTCTTAAACTATTTAACTGGCTCTGAAAGAGGGAATATTTACAACAACACTGCTTTCACAAAAAAATATTCATAGAACAGAAACTCAGCCACTTATATTATAGAAGAATTTTTTAATCTGGCACAATTGGGATCCAACAGGTACTGGATAATCAAACAGAACCTACAATGACTTAAAATTCTTACAGACAATTTTTTATTACTTTGCAGCCAGCCATATGACAATATACATCTGTCAGTTATATTCATATCATCACACAAACACTCTGTCTTTCAATTATCACAGGTCAAGTCATGGGTTTTCCTTTGGAATGCACTGGTGTAAAACCACTTACACAACACTATGTCCAAAAGCAAGTATATCAGGATTTCTGGACTATCAGCATCCGGATTAAAGGAATTCTACTGTATTATGATTCTTATTAATAAGATTTCCTACCTCCTTCTCATCAATCTGTTCAGCTGCCTTCACAATACCATCTAAACACTTGCTGATGATAGGGAACACATTTTTCTCGATGTCAGCAGACTGTATCATAAAATTCTTTATATTCTTTACTCGCTTCTCATCCAGTTCTTGTAGCTGAAGGAACATGTCTGGCATCATCGTGCGGTAATGCTGACTCTGTAAAGACATAGCTTGTAATGCAATATTCCACACAATAAAAATGTGGAAGTCACTCTTTTAAAGAGTGCAAGAAACAGGTTGCTGTTACCATGATAGCTCCTGCTGGTTGTGATTGTGTGTCTCATTTCCTGATTTGAGGATTGTACAGAGCTGCAACATTGTGCGATTTTGCATCCACCAACACCAGCAACCCAGCAAAACCTTCACAACTTCGTTAAAAATAGTGATAGTAACTATCTGGGTCCTGCAGATTGGGGAGTTAGCCATAGTGTTAACAACCCTATCTGGTAAAACACTACTGTTTTGAAACACAGAATGAGGGTGGCCATGACCAGGAAAGCAGCCAAGAGCCACTTTACTATGGGACCTAAGTGACAACATATCCTGTTGATCTGATTGACAAATGTTCTGGTCAGCCAGCCTAGGTGTGCTGTAATGTGAAATGGCTCGCAATAAATGCAAAAAAAAAATTTTAAATGTAAAATTACCAAAACCCTCCTATAAAAAAACTGCCAGTGTTAACGCTTCTTGATATTTAACACTTTCTTCGATTTTAGACGCAATTCACTGAACGAAGCCTGTGGCTTTCATGACGGGGGGAAAAACTCTACTGGATGATTAAAATGAACACACTGCATAATAATATTTTGGTCATATCAAGCCCACACAAGCCTTTGCCACACTATCAGATAACCTCACATATCTGTATCATTAATGATACAAATTCTGGAAATAAATAATGTAACTTCCAACCCTTCATATACTTCCATCTGTACAGATCTGAAGAAATTACAAATTAGTAATTATATACCTTAGTGATGTATTGCTGTCCATCAGTTTTGCTTCTCACTATGTGAAGTTGTCAGGCAGAGTCTTTACACGTTCACAGTCATCATGCTAGTAACGTTACACACATTAAATACTTAGTGTGCCCCAAATGGGAGGACAATTATGGGTCCTTGGGATGGGGACACAATTAACCAAATTCCGAGAAAGATGTGAAGTATGCAAGTAGATCAATAACTTGAATTCTGCAGTGCAAATGCAGTCCAACCATCAAGGCAGTTAAAGTAGGTGAGATGGCAACCATGCAGCAGTGAGCGCATACAGACGAAAGGGCATGCCCTAACACCGCCACTAATTATTCCGCCTGTTCATCCACCTCCAGGTCTGGGTGTTGTTTATTTTGTATGTTATCTGACTAGCAGTATTTTCCCTTCTTCACAATTTCCTGATGCAATCCACTTCTCATTTTCCTTTGTATGATGATTATTGAGTGTTTACTTTTACTCTGTTTGGTTAAGATATACCCTTATCTAGTTTTATTATGCCCCCCTCCCAATTCTTTACTTTTTGATATGGTCAAAATCAAGGTCGCAGATGTATAACTTAGCTCTACTAACCAGCCAGAATAAAAAATAACCAACAGACTAACAGCTTCACACATACATTTTTATATTTGCCACCTGTACCATTAACTGATATGTAAAAAGTGAGCAAGGTATTTCTGGCGTTTCCATATTCCCTTCTCTGATGGTCTAAACAGTGGGTAAATTGTAAGTCTGTTACAAAAAATCTTGTCTTCTATGCAGAGAAGATCAGCGTTAGGATTAGAGAAGTCTGATGCCTCACACTCTCCCTCTACATTACTGTTTAACTGTACGTGTTACTAAACGGTTTCCACAAATGATTTAAAGTTCTGATTACCACATAGCAAATTGCAATAAAATGTGGATACTTCTACATTCTTTTCTTCAAATCTGTAAGCTCACAGACAATATACACTTTCAGAGAGCTTTACAAATATAAACCTTTCGATCAATGTGGTTACATTCAACGCTCATACATACCTGAGAATTGCAGCATGGTATACAGACACTCCCTGACTCAGGTAAGATTTCTGTTCCACAGACATTTATGTAACTTGATTTCTGTGCACACTACAATCCAACCCACTAACCACCAAACACACATCAATTATGTTTGTTTGTTCATAATATATGCATGCCCATGAGGGTACTGTTAATCCCACAAGCATCTCCTGAGATACTAGGTGAAGTGTTAACACCTTAAAAATAATTGTCAATACAGTCAAAAGCTCAACCGCCAAAAAAAATTCTGTGCCTAGAAATTAAACTTAAGTTTGTGTGAGGCAATCTTTCCGTTAGGACGTGCATTAATTTTTAAAAATTATCCCTGATAATGGTAGTTCACGTGACAGTATGTGCCTTCATTTTTATTATATATGGTTTTTGCAAAGTATATGTAAGGTCACACGTAAGCCAGTGCCACTGTCTAACAAAAATTTTCAGAATTATTACCTGTAATTCATTCGTCTTTTGGAGCTGATTGGCGTACTCATTTTTTGTTTCTTCACATTGCTGTGATTTAATGGTCATGTTCATCCGCTGTTTCTCTACTTCAGCTCGTGATAAATTGAAGTCTGCATCTGCCCGATGAAAGCTATCCAGTGCTCTTTCTGCTTCCTTAAATGCCTTCTCATAGTTCTTTCGAGCTCTGTCCAGCACACCCATCTGAGCAGTCAGGTTTGCCATCATTCGAGCACCTTCTTGTAAATGCTGTAAAAAAAAAAAACTAATTATATTTGAATAAGCAGCAGTCATACATGTAAGCTATAGGGCTGATATACATTCCAAAATATTCTGAATTTTGTAACATTTTCCAAGGCACAATGAAACACGACTCAGGTAGACGAAGTGATAATCTTATTTGCCCAAGTTCAGCAATATAAACATGGTTGCTGCCATATGATGGTACGACCTACACACATTCAAACATATGGTCATGACATCCAACAGCACTCACAGGACAGTATCAATACAAAATAGCACAAGGCAACATGTAAAATGAATCATAATGCAATGTCAGCCTCCTGCAAGATAGTAGGTACTGTAGTAATAGACTGTCCAGTGTGCATCCACAATAAGAACAAAAATTTACGATCTGGACAAGATATGCAATGTACACATAGTGTAACACTGTGATGTATTCATGTAATATTTGTACCTCATAGGCTACCCAAGCATTTCAAGAGAGTGCTTGCAAGGTGCCTTCATGTTACTGGTAACAATACAACATACTCAGGTCTTCATGTAAAGCCAATAATATTTTTGCCCAATTGTAAACAAATCTGGAATACCTCAACACATTTTCATGAAAAGTCCATAATACCAAATTTCAAGTACCTCTGTCCACTCGGAGCAGCACTGATATGTGTAGACAAATGGATAGACATGACAAAGTTAACGGGTGATTATCACGACTGATATGAAAGTGCCTAAAATACTAAAGTTGTAACTTAGGGGGCCTGGGTTACATGAAATTATTATACATGCAGCAGGAACTCCAACTCCATCTCAGGTGGGTTGGTGCATTACTGTTAGAATTTCTCACCGTAAGGCAATACAGGATGCAATATATTGTCAGGTGCTGCAAAAACATATTTCTATTTGATTCATGAAGAAAATGTGCAGTAGAATTAATACACTTACTAAATCCATACTTCTGGAATATTCAATACTACCCAACTAAGTTCATTAAAATTCATGATTTAGTCACAACATTTCTTTTTCTTTCTTTCTTAGTCTGACCTCTTCTAATTGCACACTGTAGGTGTAGAGGTAGTCTTGCATCTGATCTCTCTTGTGCGTGCACACACGCTTGGTAGGACTCCTCTGAAATGGCAGACTGGCCCATTGCAGAAACCTCTGACAGCACACAACACTCACATGAGAAGACATTCATGTCCCTGGGGGGATCTGAACCCACAATCCCAGCCAGCGAACGGCCGCAGACCCATGCCTTAGACCGCAAGGCCACAGGGCTCAGTCAATCTCAAGATGTGAAAAAGGAATCAATATTTGCGTTCTCTCTCTCAAAAGCAATTCCATGCATGTGTAACTGAGGCTATAACGATAAATTTTCTGTCTTGTAGTATCAACGTCCTGGGGGTGTAGCTGGGGGAGGGGTGGACAGTAGTGTGGCCATGCCAGGCAGCAGAGTCTAAGGGGCACCATGATGAACATATAGAAATAGGCAGGCGGGGAAAACAACTGTGCTCAGCAACTTTAAATAACTGAGCCTAATACAAAAAAATTCAATTAATAATTGTGACTTATTAAAAGCTAATAATTTCTGTCATGGGCAGCCATTGTGACTTGCCCCAGGTACCAAAAAACCTAGCTTTGTCACTGCTAACATTAACTGTCCGAGTTGCAAATTCGACTTTCACGTGACATTTTCCAGTACAGAGTCTCCAATTATAGACATAGCCCAGAATTTGCTAAGTATATCACATCTAAATCAGAAGATGTATACTTTCTAACACCGGTACTTAATATAGTGCTAATGGCATGCCTAGGCAGACAGGAACATATTTCATACTTCTGCAAAATGTGTCAAGTACAGGAAGTTTGGTGTAACCGAGTTCACGATGTTAGAAGTCCGAGTACTTGTTGCATGCTCATACATCTGAGCTTAAACATTTGAAAAACAGCAGTGACTTACATACTTCCCGCTGTAGTATTAAGAAGCTCTGCATTTGCCCACACAGTCTATTTATATGTTTTGCATGATCGCCACACTGAAAATTATTTTACTCAGCATCACAGCCTGGTGTTCTTAACCGACATACGCTATGTTCTCTGTTATGTAGTAACTGAATTTTTATGCATAATTTAGATGAACATAAAAAAGTCTTCAAATGATGGATATCACGAGCCACCCTATAAATATTTCTGCTTAAAAATTTTACACAATTTCCCTGTGTCTTTGTTATCACACTTCAAGAACTAAATATGCAACTCAATTTGGTATTCCTGAACTGAATCTTTATTTAAAAGAATGTTATTCCTTGACAACCAGAACACAAGTCCTTTATCCTAAGCACAAAACAATGCAGAATGAATACAATTTAGCAATCTTCATTTATACAAGTAAATAAATTCTGATCACTTTCCTTTTGAAATCATACATCCTGTTTGTGGGGGTTGGGGGAGAGGGACAAAATGAGAACTGATGATGCATTCACTATCTGTTACACCAGTTGGCACGACCTGCGTTGAATACAGCCAATAGCTTAAGAAATACACCAAATATTTACATATTAATTTCAGTCGCTACTGTAACCTTTCTTAAAATCAAACTAACACAAATATAAACTTCACAATACTTACACAGTACTTCACAATGACACAGAACTTACTCATATACTCTGTGCGCTGGATACCATAACAAACAGGGACTGGGGACAGGGCAATGTAGTCAGTACAGTGACAAGGCTACAGGCTGGACAACTTAAGAACTGTGATCTTAGCAATTGACAAACTTAATGCACAAATTCTTGTTTCATTAGAAGTTTATTATATTCCTCTACATGTTTCAAGCACTTCCGTTCTCGAAGCATGCAGAGGAATATAATAAAATTATTACAAAACAAGACTTTGTGCATGAAGTTCGTCAGTTGCTAAGATTATACTGAGATGCACGGTCAGCAAAACATAAGAATTTAAGAACTGTGGTTCTGTCCTCAGCAGGAACACGAGAGTTTCCTCGGTCCACCCAGCCTCATACTTAATTGGTAATCACTTGGGGTACACTGGCTGTGCAGTGAAGTGACCACTCACCTCCATCTAGTGATGAGGTTAAGAATGAGAGGACCTCTAGCTCAAATCGCACACAAGCCTTTGTGATGTGAACTGGGAAAACTGTATGTTACAGAAGGTTATGGAAGAGACAGAAAAAACTTGCAGATTACATACTTTCTTCCGTTCTTCTTTGAAGTCTTTTACGAAAATTGAAACTTCACGGATAACATTTGATTGGAGATTTTCTGCTACCACTTCATGTTGTCCTGCTAAATCACAGACTTCTTTCATAACCTGTTTGAATGCTCTGCAGGGACTGTATCTGAAACAAAGGAAAGATATGCTTTACAAATGTACTGGTAACTACCTCCATGGTATAGAGTTCTTCTTCAGAATCTAAGAGTTACTTTGCTACCCAAGAAATTACGTGCCACTTACAGTAACCAAAAGTTCAGTAATGTGTTAACAAATAGCCTGTGTTGGAATGCAGGCCTAACTGAAGCTGATATAAAATCCACATCAATAACACAGTTTCCAAGCAGATTCTGAATAAACGTTTTTGGTGTATCCTGTGTAACCTCAAAAGTGCCAGAGAACCATGCACCTCAACTTGTATCACTGAAGAACTCTCCATATGAAAATTAAACACATCTGTCTTATGACGCCACGCCCAACTGCAGTAACAGCCATTTCAGATGAGACTTCTGAATCCACTGGCATAACCTGGGGGATGCATGCCCCCCCCCCCCCCCCCCCCCCCCCCCCCCTTTTTTTTCTTTCTCTCTCTTTTTT
>Ga0123357_10007301_pt1 | contig 13638 bp, 10 predicted proteins | sample TergutEmb28metaG_FD_89873 | JGI IMG/M metagenome (GOLD analysis project Ga0123357, IMG submission 89873) | Embiratermes neotenicus P4 segment gut microbial communities from Petit-Saut dam, French Guiana - Emb289 P4 | ecosystem: Host-associated > Arthropoda: Insects > Digestive system > Gut ... | reverse complement strand
TCCGTGAAATGCGGGGAATTTCCTGACTAGCTGCAAACCAGTTAGCTTCTCAAGAAGGACTCTGCACCATGGAGTAAGTAAGTAAGTATGCACAGCGTAACAATTCTGAACCGCTCGTTGAACTTTTCCGAACTTTGTCAAACTATCTCAAAAACCGCAAGACTTACGGACAAGAGTAATGGGTAAAAAGTTTATTTCATATTTTTCTATTACGACTCCACCGAACAGTGGCGTCCCGCGAGGTAGATCGATGTGTTCCGCCACTTAAGTAGAATAATGGAGGTTTTCCCCAGGCCAAAGAAAATAATAAACTCTTGATTAGAACTGTCTCAGTTTTGCATCTTCTGACATTAATTTAAAATGTACAAAAGCCCTTGATATGACCGGGCCCATGACATTGTAGGCCGTAAGTTCGAATTATGGCTCAAAAGATCAGATTTCCATGGTGTTGGGCAGACGGTATCATGGCGTCAAGGTGGCCTGCGAGTTTGGGAATCACCACTCTGTAACACGTGTTCGTAATATTTCTTGCTCCAACAAACATTTAGCGAGTTACGCACCAAACACGCGCAGAGATGCATGCAGGCTTTACGTGAAGTGTTTGTTACCGTTGTCTGATTAAAAATGAATCGAGTGTAAAAATTTTAATAGAAGTCCCCAGAAACGAATTTAACAAAACTCCGTTCAGTGGTTCTCGAGCTTTTAAATGCGCGCAGACAAAGAGAGATGATAAAAATGCAATGGGCGCATTTTTGCAGCTTTACTTATGAACACTCCAAAGCTGGTTTACCTATGGAAGCCCATAAAAGACTGAATTAATCGATCGTGTGTGCAAAAATGTAACACCCCACTATGTTTCGAGAACCGGAAGCCTGAGGACAGGATCGATTCTGTCCCCGAAACGTAGTAGTGTGTTAAATTTGAATACTTATGACGCAAAAGGTCCATAAAGTAAATAAATTCAGAAGGTACATCATCGTCGGAACCCTATAGAATAACCTACGAACGTGTTTTTAAAAGGAACTGATCTTTTAATCTATGGCAGTGATATGAAAAAGACAAAATTGAAACGGGCAATACACCAAATGAGAAGCAAGCATTTCTCTTTATGTTTTTAGCGGTACTGGAACGAAGCACACTGACGCCAAATGTTAAAAATACTGGAACTCATAAAAAATCGTTAACATATTTACTCGGAGGAAATGTAATCAAACATATTTCAACTCATTGCCTTAGCGCATATTCTCTCATGATTAGCACGTAAGAGAATTTCAGCCACTAAATTCCAAATTGTCCACAAAAATCTCATTTTAATGTTTTCGTAAACGTAAAACAGGCATATCTGACTGACTGCTTCGCATTCATAGTGCGATATTTTTGTATACATTTCAGTTCACAATTTCTTATGCAATACCCTAGGGGTTAGGGGAAGCATGTGTCCTACACAAGCAAACAAAACTACAACAAATCCAACTTTATTTCCTCTCCCTCTACATAACCACGCGTCATCACTTCCATATCGTATTTCCCTGAGGGGTTTCATAAATTCTGTCGAAATGGCCCTAAGAGTAACGGTACAAAATATTACTGACATTCTATTAGTCCACATTCCACACGATTCATTTCATGACAGAAATGTCCTCAGAAGCATCCATGAACCGCCGTCATTGCCATTTTGTTCAGACGTCTTTCATTGAAGATGTGTGCAGCTCAGACAATACAGACCGCTTGAAAGACCTAGGCGTAAATGGAAATATAATATATCGACCTACATGGGTCTTAAAAAACCTGGAGGGAAGTGTGTGGACTCGATTCATCTGGCTCTGGGCAGGGACAAGTGGCCAGCCGTGTGAATACGGCAATGAACGTCCCGGTTCCATAAAATGCAGAGTTATTTACTGAGTAGCTTCCCAACGTCTGTGTTCCATGGAGCTAGTTTTATGGCAGTGATTCTTAAACCAATGACATTAGGCGTGTGAAATAATACCTACAAACTATCCACGAAGAAACAGTTTTCCAAAGGCTAATATCATAACCACGGCCAATATGCGAAACGGCTATGTTACAACGGTGTAATGTAACTTAGTCTAAATTTGTGCTAAATCACTATGTCAAGATTAAAATGTTACCGGATTACAGTCTACACAACGACCGAGAACCGTTTCAGATCACCCTTTCCTTTCAAAGCAATTCCGATATTCATACCTGTAAAGGCCCGACACTTTGCATAATTATTAATTTTTGGCTTACGGCACGTGTTAGTTTCACCATCTAGGTTGAGGCACCTGAAAGAAGGTAAGCAGCATAAGTGTTATTCCACATGACATTTCACCAGCATCTCATGCCACTCTGACACAATTTGAGAAACTTCATCACATTCCTACCGCTGTCCAGAACTTGAAGCTAATGTTACAGCGGCTACTCCTTAGCCTTGTCCATTGGCGCTGCAGAATTCTGGACTGGAGAAAACTCGCCAAAATGTCCATTAACACACATTTCCGCAGATCCCCCACCACTGTTGCTGCTGGTACTACAACAACAACAACAACAACAACAACAACAACAACAACAACAACCGCCGCCGCCACCGCCGCCACCGCCGCCACCGCCATTACTACAGCTTCTGCTGCTGCAATTGTCATCACGTCTGCCAACATTCACCTGCTCCGATACGAGTCCGTCTCCCTAATTAATTAACTTATTTCAGCAACTACTTTCATGGTGTTCTTTCCAATATTTTCAAAGTGTTGTCGAATTAAACATTTATTTAACTATCTGAAGCCCGACGTACATCAAGATTAGGTACAAAAATTCAATCCCTACGTCAGACGAAATGCAGACCGTGTCCATCAGAAAGACCAACCGGTTAGTGCGGCATAGGAAAATAATCGATATTTATTGTGAGAATCATTTGAAACTGAGACACATAAATAAACTGTGCGAGAAAATGCAGAATTTCTTAATGGTAAAACAGGTGGCACATACAGTGGCCACCAGGCTTTAAACGGCTATCTCCCAGCACACGGCTTGCGACATGAAGATTAACGTATGAGGTCCACTCTTCTTTAACTGGCAAGATCCATAAGCTAAAGTAACAATTGTCCAATAAAACTAAACTATCAAATATGACCATGATGTGTCAGATACGTCCAAAATGCCTAAGATACAGTAGGTGTCGGCTTAATAACTATTATTAATTTAATGGCGCATGTCTCTGTACCATTTTCAGTAGCATGTAGGTCTATTTCAATTTTTAGACACATGCCGACGGTTTCGTCCTACAGCCATAAAACTGTTAAGAGTATAAAAATACTTAAATCAAAACCCACGGACCATAATTTGTCATCATCAAGCCAAAAACATGTACAGATTCGTGACATCACGAAGTGGTCGTTTTAGGTTCTAAAATTCAACAGACGTTTCATAGAATTTTGTTTTGCTGACCGTGCATCCTGGTATTTGATTCTGGGTAAACGAATAACTTGATGCACAATTACGTTATATAATGCGTTTATTATTATAGCCCTCTACATGTTTCGAGCAACTCTGTGCTCATCATCAGGTCAAATTGTATAGTATTCTCTGTAAGTGACCGTCCGGTGTACAGGTGTGCAGTTGCAGGTGTAGGTGTGCACAGCGGACAGTCACTTACAGAGAATACTACACCAGATGCTGTATTAACCCTTATCCTGTTAACGTGGAGTATAAGGTGAACTCCTAATAATGAAAGCAAATGGCAGAAGAGATTTAACTCGGCGTTTAAAGGGTTAATACAATTTGACCTCCTGATGATGAGCACAGCGTTCCTCGAAACATGTACAGGACTATAATAATAAACGCATTATATAACGTAATTGTGCATCAAGTTGGTCATTTACCCAGAATCAAAGACGTTTCATAGTTTTCTTGTACCTCATAAAATCATGGTAACCTACATTAATGGAATTTTTATTCCACTACCACCTAACAGCATAAAAGATACCACGTAACAACGACAGGAATAAATCTGGGATAGTGCCTTGTTGCATAATGCTGTGACAACTACAAAAGCCTTCACTTGTTACAGAAGTTGCTAGGGCACACGGACGAACGCCCTTGATGACACACGCCCGTGTAAAGAAGAAAATTAAACTAAAACGCATGTGTTGCTCTATGATAATGTGTCTTAACATGCAAAGCACTGTCCGATACAATATGCGTAATGTAACTTGGAATATCACAGTTTGGAAGGAACAATTTTTCATGTCAATCCATCCATTAAACTAAAGTTTCATATGTCAAGCTAGTGCTAAACATTCTTACCAAAAATCATGAAAAAAAGAAAGTCAAAGCAAGAATCTTTGGCATAAAATACATGAAATGTTGGGAGTGAATGCCTTGCAGGTACGATAGGCATCGCATTTCCTATATTGGACGGCTTGTGAGCCTGTTTGCACAGCAGGCTGCACAGAGAAGCCAAAACACAAAGCGGTTCTTTTCAAAAATAAATAAAAAGAATGGCAGATTGGAATCAAAAGAATGAGTGTTATGGGAAATCCTTCGCACACGTTTTTTTATGCGATTTGCAAGAAAAATCTGTCGCTCCCACCCTACCTACGAAATTTCACTTCTCCATACTTCCTGCCATAGGGTGGATAGCAAAGAAAAGCCGTGGCAATTATTACTAGATCAAGGTGGTCAGAATGTAATTACATATACAGCAGACAACAACCACGAGTTCGTGGTTAGGCCACCGTTGTGGCTGCTCTGCGAAGTGAGACTGGGCATTCTCTCGCGTATTACTACTACTACTACTACTACTACTACTACTACTACTACTACTACCACCACCACTACTCCTACTACTCCTACTACTACTACTACTACTAATTTAGGGCTCTGCAGTTGGGATTTTGTATGAAACAAGACGAGCAGATAACATACAGAATCGAGGATTATTCTGAACAACTTAAATATTTATTTTAGTTTCACGAAGGTTTAACAAAGTTTCGCAGACTGAAATACCTTGAACCATTACTTTCTGACCCAAATATGAAAGAGTTTAACTTTCTGTTGATGATTTGGAAAAGCCTACATGACGTAAAATATATATATCTATAAGACATAATCTAAAAGTATCACACCGTTTCCAAGTTTGTAACTGTTACATGACAAGCCAAACCTCAAAAATGTTTCTAGCAGTGTGTAAGCATTTATTCCCGTTATCACCCTTGCTTAGCTCCAATGGTTCATGAATGGCAGCCATGAGCATGAAAGCGCATACTGATTCCACGCAGGCGCCGTGTTCTACTACTAAAAAGAACAGACTGGCTGACATGTAGCGGTACTGTCGCTCTCGCATCAGACGTTTGCACTGCCGTCATGTTGATATCAATGGTAACAGGTAATTAATAATTAGGCACAAAGGTGGAGTGTTATTTAGTGGCGTCATCTTCATACATCACTAAAAGCCATCAATATGTCCGAAAGTCAATAGATACGACAGCGCATATGAACATAAAATGATAAAATACCGACAAGATTAGTCTCCAAAGACTTAATCTGAAGGCATACGTGTAAGGGTTTCTGCAGTGCCTATTTCGTATGAATTCATTCACGTAGCTACGAAAAATACTAAAGGTATCTACTCCGCTACAGCAGAAGAATAAAGTCCAGGGCGTGAAGTGATCCTTGACGAAATTCCGGAACTACAAACCGAAGAGAAAACGAGTTTCGGACAGCATTTATGCAGTCTGAATGCTCAAACTGTTCTGCAAACAGCTGGTACATGTATATTTCTAACAAAACAATCGAACTGGAATACAAGTCAGTGGCTAGGGGCCTGGACCTGTGAACAGCCGCCCACAGATCGAGTTAATCGTAGTCGATTCACGATTTTTATTATTTTCAGCTCTATTTAATATATATTGCACCGAGAGCATAAACATTACTCAACATCGTATTCTTCTTCTTCTTTATGTTGGTTCTATTAGCGCAGTACAGCAGTCGTCTATGTTAAACGCATGGGACACATTCCTAACAAAAGAAAGCACCATCATTGTGGGGCGGGAAGCAAAACCACACGCAACCAGAAAATTTAGAAAATTCGTAATAAACAATCGCCGGCTTTCATACAGAATGTGTCGGTATGTTTATCCTTATGTCACACTTCGCATGGATTAGTACATACTGCAATCCTACAAATCCTGTATTCCTAATGTTACACGCACTCCAGTAACTAAGTTTGTAAATCAACAGTTAAATGAAATCTGACTCATGGCGTACCTTTCTGGGGTCGTGATTTTATGATCTAATCCAAACTGAATCAGAACGCACTCTTACCTGTAAGTGTCAATATGTTAGACTGTTGTTGCTGCTGCTGCTATTAATTACAAGTATTATCACTCCAGTATGACTATTATTTTCTTTTTTTGGTGGTGGGGGTTAATTCTTACCCAAATACCGATTGTGTATACGTTAATTTCTGCTGGGTATAAATTACAAGCGTCGCACTGCTGTCTTGTTTGTAGTTTTTTACTATAAGCACAAACCAATACAAAAAGAACATAAATATTTATAGTATACCTTGGTACAAAATGTCACACTGCTAGCACCAGTTGTTCGTTAGGTACCATTGTTGTCAAACTTAATACCACGTACAAGAAAATTAGCTACGTCACCGGAATAATTTTGTTGCCTTACATCGAACACTCACTCCCCCCAAAAAGCAAACTTTAGCAGATGTACTACACATTTCAGAATCGTTGGTATCACCATTCTTGTCGCGACCGGAAGTTCCTGCGTCAGTCATTTTGTTATTACCAAGTGCTGGAAATCAGGAGCAAACTGTAACATGCGATCTCCAACAGCAGACATTCACAATAAATTTTGTGGAAATCTGTAATATAGTTCAAAGTTGAATGCCCTATGGTGAACACACCAGCAGACAGTATGATAACAATTGAATAATCTTGTGTTGTCTTCATAATCATCACAGAGAAACCGTTACCACATGTCTCACACCGTACAGTGCAAATAATAGTCTGAAAATCTAATTATGTTTAAGTGTTCATAAGAACTACTAAAATCAATGAACATAATCGTTCTATTGAACATTCAATACTGCAATTCACACACGATATATCTGAAGCTGTCACGCACTGCGGTTCGTAAGACGGCTCCTTCTCTCCATCTATATCGCATGCAATGCCAGATTCAAACCCCGTATCCATTTTCAGGACTCCGCCTGTCAGTACCCTAAAGGAGAGGAAATAAAATAAGCTGTAATGCTGAACAGAAACTATCATCCACAAATGACTAGCGACACTTTTCGGTCTTATTTCCAAAAAGCGGCTTATAGTAATCCTATACACATACGCGCGCAAGCGCACACACCCACACACATATATATACAGGCTTGTAATGGAATGCTGAATATAATTGGCGCACCGATAGTGGTCGGCGCATCACCAGTTGAGGAACGCTGCCGTACTGAACACATCCCCACATCAACCACAAAGCCTCGCTTGTCCTTGTCTAGCACACGGCTTCAGTTGGGTCCAGCAGATGCAGCATCTGGAAGTCATCACATCAGTCTGTCTGAGCATTCCATCTAGCAGCTAGAACTTCACGTTAATCTTCATGGCCATTGCAACTTTTCTCTATAGGAAGAGTCGTCTAATTTTTATCTTCCGCTCCTGAGTGAAAATAAGCCAGGATTTAACTGTTGCTCCTCATGAGTCATGTGAAGCCGCTATTTTAAATAATACATGATAAAGTTTTAGCAGAATGACTTACTGTTTCTGCACAAATTAATAATGCAGTGAATATGTTTCTTACTCATCATACATACGACAAAACATGTAAGGCCCATAACAGAGCATGGACGCAAAAAAAAAAACAGATTATTTCAGACAAATATTTGAGTAAAACAGAAACGGAAAATCTGATATTAAAGAGAACCGCGTTCAATTTCTCTCTTTGCGAATGAAAAGGGCACGATAAACTACTGCAGATCCTAATGAAAACTGTGCTGGTGAACAACGCAGGAAACAATGAGCTGGGTATTTCTCGTGAATAAATCCGCGCTAATGGACAGGTTAGGAGATGGAAGGGTTTTGTATGTAGTAAAATTCATTATCTGCTTGTAAGAATACACTCGTCTGTTATATCCTGCAACGGAAAGTACTACGCGGCTTATTAAGTTTGAATGAGTTGTCTTGCTGGTTGAATATGTTACTGTAGAAGCCCGAAGACTGGTAAAACATAGGTTTTACACACAGCACCAATGACTTAGTCTGCCGCAGGCCTGAGGATGACCTAATGTTGTGTCGAAACATGTAGCCTATGTTTTAATAAATAAGTAGTGTTGACGTATATGATTTTATTCGTTATAGTATTTAAAGGTTTAAATAAGCTCTCACTCGATCAGACCCATTCTCAGAAACAACTGTGTGCCAGTGTGTCACAAGTGTTTCTGGGCACAGCAATGAAAATTCAAGAACATGTTCGAAGCAATACCAGGAAAAAAATGTTTATTTAGTTCCCGAACTAAAGTACAGGAAGTCTAAATGAAACGTCTACATCTATTTTAACTATTTATCCCAAAGTATATCTGAGTCTCGGTTGTTTCTTGGAATAAACTGGCTGAGTCAGCAATATAATGACTCGTGTTTGACTAGCCAGAGAATGCCACTGAAACATGTAATTACTTTTACTTAAAAATCTTAACGAAACAACATTACATACATTCAGCCACAGCTGTCTGTACATACGCTTACGTGCGACACACAGCCGCCTGTGTTAATACGATTCCGTAAACAAATACACTCTACCTACATAAGTATGTGCAATGACAAGCAGAGTTTGGAACAGGTCCCACGAGTCGCGCACAGACAACGTAGGTCTATACGTGATGTGCTACAAGCAGCCCCATTGTAACGAACACGCTACGGTGACGACGTAAATATATCCTGCATCTAGGAAGTCTACGCGCAACGATAAGCAAGGTTAGGACCCAGGTCTCTTGAGTCACACAAACATGCGCAGTAGTTTCTGCGCACTTCTTTCGGTGATAATCATTAGGCCATGGGTTAACATATACTTTCGTAAACATAATTGAACAAATCAAATTAAAGAATACGGACGACTCATCAACATTTGACTGCAATTCTGCGCAATCAAACATCAACATGTAATCAAATATTGGAAAATTTGCCAGGAAATATAAGCAGCTCAACCCGTCGTATTAACCTGGAATAGAGATAATGACGTACCTACTTCGTCAGTAACCTGTTTTGGTTGATTTCGAAGACAGACCTACATAAAATATTTATTTCAATATATGATTAATATTACCTATTTCCAACTTAACAAACTACGGAACTTTTCATTTCGTCCTTCAATAAAAATGTTTGCCCACCTCAGCGACTAGGTATAAATACAGACAAATGGAGAAACGACTGCAGTAAACCAGGCAAACTAACGTGCAGCATGGTCCAGTGACCATACATTTATTGCTGAGCGAGAAAGAAAGAGAGAGAAATCTTTCTTCCAGCATCCTGTCTACTGGACCGGTATGATGATTGATCGGCTTACTCACATCATCTTCTCCTTCATCTCAGAAGAAACCCTATATTCGGTTTTCTTCGGCTAATTCCGTTATATACGCGACTGACTTCTGTCCCTCTTCCCTACACTACACAAGAATATCTATGGTGACCAACCCCACTTGCTGGTAGCATATAGCGAGCGGTACAGTCACGGCTAGAACCGGTCGAAGACGATGAAAAGTGGAGATGGATGCAGGGCTGGGCCATCCAACCTGAAGGATGGCGACGTCTTACACCAAAATTATCTGCCTTTGTTACAAGGTTAAATTATGAACACACCTTTCTACCGAACTCCTTCAAATCCAAACATACAAACATACCGCGTTGTTGGCCAACAGAAAAGCAACAAAGGATTCATTTTATCTCGTAATTACAGAACGAAAAAATAGGAACGACTTTGCGGTTGATTTGAGTACAGGAATATCGGAGACACACACCTTGTGCACCACCATCCCCATTTTCCTATGACGTTATGACTTAAAGTGAGCGAAACTCGTATTTTAAACTAAATCGTACCATAAGCGTAACAATTTCGTGTGAACTGCATGGAGCAGAGCCCTTCTTGAGTAGCTAATAACTACTAAGCTTGTCCAGCAACACCTCGCACTTTATGCAATCGGAAGGATTTTTACCGTGTTCACAAGAAACCGCCACCTGTACAGTACCTATTCTCTGCCAGATCAAACCAATCCAAGCCCTCCCAGCCTACACAAGTAAGATCCTTTGAAGAGCTGTGCCATCCAGGCACAGTTCTTCAAATGAGTTTCTTTCCTTCAGGTTTCCCCACAGAAACCCTGTTGTACGTGTATTTCTCGTTTCCCCCATACAAGCCACAATATGTTCCTGCTTCCTCTGCCACACAAGCGAAATATAAGGACACTTGATTTGAGCGCTAACAAGTACAGGGTTTCTGTATCTCTACTAACTACACAAGTTTTCAAGTTTTCACGACGGGTGTTGCTCCAATGACAGTCCTCGGCGTTCTTACATCGTGCAGGGCAATACATTTGTTCTGCCGTTTCGGAGAAACATGCTGGTTCCAACTTCCAATTGCCAGCGGGAATTCCCATTGGCTCAGTGCAAGGTCTAACCCCTCTTCCCATTTCGTACATCTGATTTGCCACAACCATTGCAGCCTTCGTACACTGTACAACCCCCACACTTCCTCCTCCCTATTCAATCAACATCCCCCTTACCCAAATTCAGTGATCGCTACGATGGAGTCAGCACGTACCTCCGAAACGCCGGAACAAACACAGAAACCCAAAAGATCATTTGATCTCTACTAAGCGTTTTTGCTAATGAAACATACGACATATAACACTCAATGTAGCTACACGACAGTACACGTTCTTGTTAATTACGGAACATATTGAGATACTTGTCAATAGTTTAGATTTTACTGGCTTAATCATGTTGCCCGCAGATCAAGTATTTACAGATGAAACGTTCCTCCTTTCTGCGAAACAATACATTTATTAATTTACCAGATCGCTAACTTACCAACTGAAAGTAGCGATGCCTCCTAAGTTACTACGTGAGCAAATACTCCACAATACAGACTCATTTATATAAAGTATATGCTTCAAACGTTATTTCTGTCATATTACAGAAGATTAGAAGGGCGAGAAAAGTAGGAATTTCTGTTTCGTTTCCGTACTTTGTTCTATACTGGCATTGCGATTTAAAGGGTCGATGTCCCATGTGACTGTACCCTGTCATGAGTTTCTAATCTGTCTACAACAGACATAATGATACCGAAAGACAAGGTGTGGTTCCTGGACGGGCGGAAATGCCTTCACTTTCTTACCACTATACTATAAAACAGAAGAGGGCAATAGATCTGTGGACACTGACATGGTACAGGGATGGCATGGTGGAAATTAGAGGCGTGCAAATTGAACGGAAGTAACAGTGGAAGAAAAAGACTTTTGAGTCTGTCCACTTTGTGAAACGAAAGGTGACATGCCTATTATGTTATGGCGTGAGGAAGAGTTGGAGGTGAGTTGTGAGAAATGATTTCGCGAATAAAATTGTACACTGTGGTAATCGGAAGTACGTTGTGGGTCTGGGTAACAACGTATTCAAAGTCACGGATGGTTGGAAAGGTGTGTCAAGAGAGTGGCTTATCATTAACAGATAATGGTTAGATATGTGGGGTCTGGGGGTAGGTTGATATAAACTGTTGCCCTGTATGGCTGTAATTTCAATACAGGTTATCATATAATCACTTATTAGATCATTAGCATGCTCTTCGTTAGAAAACAGGCCCATTTGCACCATATGGTCCTTAATATTTGGAATTAACTCCTCAAGTCGTCGAAAGTTCATTCAGCTGCTTACAAAATTACCTCCTCCTGAAGACCGGAAGATTCATATTCGTATCGCCAAAATCACGCGATTTTGTTATCTTTCCTGAGCCACTTCAGTATGACCATACCTTCACAGACTATTTATCCAAGACCAGTCTTCATACGACCATCCTATCTAGGCACAGGTAACCTAAGCGTGATTTTCCAAGTAAAGTGATGTGTAACTTTCCTGTTTCCTTGTGCGGGCAGGCTATACATTCGGGCCAACTCAGATTTCATGACTTTGGTCCATGTTCATGTCACTCATCTATTACAGAAGTAATACATAATCTCAGCAGGTAACAAGGTGGTTAAGTAAATCACTTCTATTTTTCCCTCCTTGTCACAAACATAATTTAATGCCTAAAAATTTCCACAGGCAAAGTTATAGTTCTTTAGACCATAATCTAGGTTTCTTACCAGAAAGAAAGCGGAAAAGAAGAATTCTGAACTAAATTTAACTTGCTGTTAATTCCGTCACACTATCTACAACTTCGAACTGCTACTCGTACTTCTTTCTGCATAATTAAAAGCATTTATCTATAATTAGCATTCAAATATACCCATTTACGACTGTAAGTTCACAGGATGCATCAATGTCCTGGAAATTAAATCCGACAGGTATGCCTCAGGCCGTTCTGGACAAACCCCATAACACTCTATACTTTCCTGCCATACCGACCTACTGTCTCACAAACTGGTTCTGTTAATATTACATTCAGAGGCGGTAAACTCTGAAGTTTAATTGTACATTTATATATTACATACCACATAGCGGTATAAGGTACTGCCAGAAGAGACCTAAACTTTTCTTTTCCGTGGCATAATAAAACTAAATATGCCTACCACCAGTTTTGAAAAACGTGTAAGAAAACTCAACCGCAGCGTCTTAATGATACCAGCCGTACTATACCTACGTGTCTGACGTGCATCATCTTTACACTTCGCAATGACTCCTTCTCTGCCTCCAAGACTAATATAATTGGTAACATTAACAAAACCGCAACTGGTATTCTCGAAGACAACGGCTTAAGCTTCTGTTGAAGCAAAGGCTGTGATGAGATGTACGTGGACTTGTTGGCGCACTTCTTGCATTGGTTCGGTTCATGATATATGATCATTTCACCAATAGGCCTAGTCTCTGCAGTTACAGCAACACACACCCACAAACCAACCAAAACTTTCAAATCCTTAGTGGCGTTTTCCGGCAGTGAGATAAAACAACATGCAGCTAGCCTTGTTGTTAAGTTGTCAGCACTTCTGATTCGCATTCGGACGTAGGAACAGTTTCATTTCTCTCCGCAAGCCGACTGTATTGACAGGTGTTCGATGGATTTCTTTAACCTCTTCAGGCAAATGACGTAACCGCTCTTCTACATGTTCTCTAATTCTTCAGTCACATTCATCCTATTGCATATCTGACACAGTACAGCCAGTAAGTTGAAAAGGCGTTACTGAATAATCAAACCGCTCAAAATATGTGTTACTGTGCCTTATGCGGCAGTCTGTCTTTCAGAAACTATGTAGTAGGAAGGCAAATGAAACTAACAGTCGGTGCCTATCTGAGTCAGCTTGTTTTCTGTAAACCTCACAAAACACAGTACGTTTACATTACACATCAAATTAATCAGAGAGACGGAGCAAAGCCTTGCCAGAAAGCAGACAATGTGAGTGTGTGGCGGGGGGGGGGGGGGGGC
>Ga0123357_10007300_pt1 | contig 13638 bp, 14 predicted proteins | sample TergutEmb28metaG_FD_89873 | JGI IMG/M metagenome (GOLD analysis project Ga0123357, IMG submission 89873) | Embiratermes neotenicus P4 segment gut microbial communities from Petit-Saut dam, French Guiana - Emb289 P4 | ecosystem: Host-associated > Arthropoda: Insects > Digestive system > Gut ... | reverse complement strand
TCGACACGCTTGACGCCGCGACGTTCACCGAGGCCGAGGCCGCGGCTTCGGCGGAACGGCAGGACTCGGCAGTATGGCCGGTGATACCCGGCGGCCGCCTGGTAAACCGGCTTTCATACTTTTTGGCGGGGAAAATGGGGAACCCTCGCGCGGCAGGCGGCGGAGGTATGGGAAGCGGGACGTTCGCGGATGTTATTAAAACCGCTCGTGAAAAAAACGTATCCGGACAACCGGCCGGCAAACAGGATGAGAGGCCGGATGATCCGGAAGGAGAAGCATGAATACACTTAGTGACGTCGTAAAGACGCTTTTCGGCGAAAGTACGCAGACTGTCGATATTATCATTCTCCTTACGATTCTGACGATACTGCCATCGATTGTCCTGATGATGACGGGATTCACGCGCATTTTGATCGTGCTGTCATTTGTCCGCAACGCTTTGGGAATGCAGCAGACGCCGCCGAACCAGGTGCTGATTGGGCTTGCGCTGTTTTTGACGCTATACGTTATGAGCCCGATTGTAACGAGGGTATATAACGATGCGTATATCCCGTATACAAACCAGGAGATCACTCAGGATGAATTTTTCCAAAGGGCGATGGATCCGGAACGAAAATTCATGATCGCCAATACTTATGAAAGCGATATGAATTTTTTCGTATCGCTGGCAAAGGAGCCGGTCGAGGACATAACCAATGTTCCCAACAAGGTGCTGATACCCGCGTTTATGACAAGCGAAATAAAACGCGCGTTTCAGATAGGGTTTCTCATCTATATCCCGTTTATAGTGATCGATATGGTAGTCGCAAGCACATTGATGGCGATGGGCATGATGATGCTTCCGCCGGCGATGATATCGCTTCCGTTCAAGGTGTTGATGTTCGTGCTTGTGGATGGATGGCAGTTGATAATAGGCAACCTGATCGGTACGTTTAAGATCCCGCCTTTGTAGCTGGCGTGGATCGAAAAATTTTTCAAGGAGGATGAACGTATGATCTCACAGGGCGATGTCATCAGTATTTTAAGAGCGGCGATAACCACCGTGATCACTTCCGCAGCGCCGATGCTGCTCGTGGCTATCGTGGTGGGCCTTATAATATCGATTTTTCAAGCGACGACGCAGATTAACGAGCAAACTCTCGCGTTCGTGCCGAAAATAGTTGCCGTCATGCTTGCGCTGCTAGTGTTCGCCGGGTTCATATTCAGCAATATCGGGGGCTTTGTCACTCGCCTTTATTCTTCGATTGCCACGCTGGTAGGGTAACAGGTATGTCTTCGGTAGTTGAAGCGGTCCTGGGAAAAGCTGATTACTTTGTGCTGATTCTGCTCCGTGTAGGCGGGCTAGTACTGGCGTCGCCTATTTTCGGGCGTATCAATATACCTCAAATGGCAAAGATCGGCTTTGTCATGGCGCTCAGCTACCTGTTTTTTACCATATTCCCCCAAACGGTCCCACTCCAATACGCTTCGCTGATAGGCTATTTGGTCATTTGCGCAGGCGAACTGTTGCTTGGCATAGCGCTGGCGTTTATCACGAACATATTTTTCGCGCTAACGTCGTTTACCGCCGGGCAGATAATAGACATGCAAATCGGTTTTGGCATAGTGAACGTTTATGATGTCCAGAACAATACGCAGGTGCCGATGATGGGAAATGTGATCAACCTCCTGCTGCTGATTATGTTTTTCTCCGTCAACGGGCATTTGACGCTTATCAATATCGTATATCTGACGATCGAGCGGATGCCTGTGGGGGCGTTGACGTTTACGCCCGGCATAGGGCTGGTGGCGCTTGAGATTTTCGCGAAGGCGTTCCTGCTGGGCATTATGATGGCTCTTCCGGTCCTCGCGGCCGGGCTGACGCTTGAAATTATACTGGGGGTAATGATGCGTCTGGTTCCGCAGATCCATATGTTTGTTGTCGGCGTACCGGTAAAGATGGTCGTGGGACTCATAGTTTTCGCGGCTACGCTCCCGGTTTTCGCGGGGTTCAGCAACAGGATATTCAGTGAAATGTTCAGCGGCATTGAGAAAATGTTTGCGCTATTTGTGGAGCCGGGCTGAGTATGGGCGGGGAAAAGACAGAAAGAGCGACTCCGAAAAAGCGGAAAGACGCCAAGGAAAAAGGCCAGGTCAGGCGCAGCATAGAGGTCAATACCACTTTTTGCTGCCTTGTTATGTTCGGATTGCTGTATATTATTTGGCCCTGGTTCGTTGGAAAGCTCATCGAAGTATTCGGCACATATCTGGGGCGGCAGTCAATAGTCCCGATCAGCGAGGAATTGACCCCAACCCTTGTGATGAGCATTCTGCAAAGAGTAATGATGAGCGCCGTATCGGTGGTGCTCCCTATACTCGGGGTCGCGATGGTCGCCGGCGTTGCGATAAATGTGGTACAGGTAGGCTTTATTTTTACGACAAAGACACTGGGGCTGAAGCTTAACCGTATTAGCCCCATTAGCGGATTTAAGCGGATGTTCTCCATCCGGACGGTCGTGGACCTGGCTAAATCGCTGCTGAAAATCGCGCTTTGCGGATACATAGCGTATTCCGGCTTCAGAGGGCTCATGGATGAGTTCCCTACATATGTAGGGCGCGACTTATATATGACGTTTATACAGATGATGAGGGCGGCGTTCATGATCGCCCTGAAAATGTGTATTGCGATGGTATTTATAGCGCTTGCGGATTACCTTTATCAATGGTGGAAATATGAAAAAGACCTCCGGATGACAAAGCAGGAGGTAAAAGACGAGTACAAAATGATGGAGGGCGACCCGCAGATAAAGGGCAAGATAAGGCAGAAGCAACGGCAGATGAGCGCAATGCGCATGATGAGCAGGGTCCCGGAGGCCGACGTTGTTATCACCAACCCGACGCACTACGCCGTAGCGCTCAAGTACGACGAAAATATAAGCAGCGCGCCTGTCGTGATAGCGAAGGGTCAGGATTATATCGCGAGGAAAATCAAGGAAATCGCGCAGGAGTACAATGTGCAGATCGTGGAGAATAAGCCGCTTGCCCAGACGCTTTATTCCCTGTGCGAGATCGATGACGAGATCCCAGCGGATCTTTATCAGGCTGTAGCCGACATACTCGTATTCGTATACAGGCAGAAAGGGAAGATACGATCATGAAAAGATCAGACGTATCTGTTGCGGTACTGATTCTTGCAGTGCTGTTTGTGATAATATTCCCGCTGCCGCCGACCGTTATGGACTTTCTCCTCATCATCAACATATCGGTCTGTATAATTATCCTGCTGTTCTCGCTATATGTGAAAGACCCAGTGGATTTTTCGGTGTTTCCCACGATCTTGCTGTTCATCACCCTGTTCAGGCTGGCGCTGAACCTTGCCTCCTTGAGGCTTATCCTTGGCAATCAGGGCCAAGCGGGTAAAATCATCGAGGCGTTCGGGCACGTCGTTATCGGGGGCAACTTGGCCGTGGGCATAATATCGTTCCTCGTCATACTGATAGTCCAATTCATGGTTATTACAAAAGGCGCGGAGCGCGTGGCGGAAGTTTCCGCAAGGTTCACCCTGGACGCGATGCCCGGAAAACAAATGGCTATCGACGCGGATTTGAACAGCGGGTTTATCGACGAGGACATGGCTCGGGCGAGGCGCGAAAAGATACAGCAGGAAGCCGACTTCCACGGCGCGATGGACGGCGCAAGCAAGTTTATCAAGGGAGACGCGATCGCGGGGCTTGTGGTCACGTTTATAAATATCATCGGAGGCCTTATCATCGGGGTTCTGACGATGAACCTCCCCATAGGCGAAATCGCGAATATTTTTGCCCTTGCGACCATAGGCGACGGGCTTGTCACGCAAATACCCGCGCTGCTGGTCTCCACGGCGTCGGGCATTATCGTCACCCGTTCGGGGCGGGAATCAACATTTGGCAATGAGATGGCGCAGCAAGTGCTTGCCCAGCCTCACGCGTTGATCATGGCGGGTATCCTGATCGTTATTATCAGCCTGATACCAGGACTTCCGGCGATCCCGATGTGGATCGTCGCGGCTATACTTATGATTATTGGGTACGTCGTCAACAACAGGCGCCAGAAAGCCGCCGTCATCGACGAACACGCGGAGGAGGAGGTCACGGCGGAGGAAAAGCGCAGGCCTGAAAGCGTCACGGCGCTGTTGCAGGTCGACCCGATAGAGCTTGAATTCGGTTATGGCATCGTCCCTATGGTGGATGTATCCCAGGGGGGCGACTTGCTCGACAGGGTCGTTATGATAAGGCGGCAGTGCGCCCTGGACCTTGGGGTAATCGTTCCGGCGATAAGGTTGCGTGATAATATACAGCTTGGCACGAATGTTTATTCAATCAAAATTAAAGGCGTCGAGATAGCCAGAGGCGAAGTTATGGCCGACCACCTGCTCGCGCTTAGCTCAGGGGAGGTCGAGGAGGAGATATACGGCATACCGACCGTTGAGCCGACGTTTGGCCTGCCGGCGTTGTGGATCCCAAAGAGCGACAGGGAGGAAGCGGAGATACTTGGATACTCGACCGTCGACCCGCCCTCCGTCATAGCGACTCACCTGACGGAGATAATAAAACGGTACGGCCACGAGCTGTTGAACCGCCAGCAGGTCCAGACGCTCATAGAGAACCTGAAAAAAACACAGCCCGCGCTTGTCGACGAGGTCGTGCCAAAGCTGTTTTCGCTTGGAGAAATACAGAAGGTCCTTGGAAACCTTCTGGCGGAAAATGTACCGATCCGCGACATGGCGACTATCGTCGAAACGCTCGGAGACTACGGGAATCTGACCCGGGATACCGATATGCTGACCGAATACGTCAGGCAGGCTTTGCGCCGCTCCATATCCAAACGGTTCATCCCCGACGACATAGCTTACGCGATCACGCTGGATCCGTCGCTTGAACAGCTTATTATCGACAGCACGAAGCAATCCGAGCACGGCGCTTACCTGGCGATAGAGCCGGTGCAGGTTCACTCGATTTTTGATAAATTAAGGGCGATCATCGAAAATATGAAAAATCGCGGCAAAACGCCGGTAATACTCACATCCCCGCTTGTGAGGCGGCAGTTCCGGAAAATAGCGGAGCAGATATCGCCGGAGCTCGCGGTCCTGTCATATAATGAAATAGAAAATAACGTGGAAGTGTATTCGGAGGGAGTTGTAAAACTCTAGGAGCTTGGGACAAAAGTTCAGAGCTCCAGGCTGGAGGATCAGTTTATATGCTTGTGAAGAGATATCACGCAAAAGATATGCAGCAAGCCATGGATACCGTAATAAAAGAGCTGGGGTCGGACGCAGTCATACTTAACAGCCGCAAGGTCCGGAAAAAGGGGCTTAAAAATTTGTTCCGGAAGCCGGTTCTGGAGGTTATGGTCGCTTACGATCCCGCTAATATACCTGCGGTGAAGAAAATAAACACCTCAAGCGTGCCCGGCGGAGCCGACAAAGGGCAGAAAGAACAGGAAAGCAAACGCGCCGCCGTCAACAACGAGCAGTTCGAGAGGCTCGATAAACGAATCGACTCCATCGACACGATGCTGGGCGACTTTATTGAGAAATTTTCATTCGTAAAGCGCGACATCACATATGATTACCCGGAGGCGGTACAGGAGCTTCTGCTTGTAATGATCGAAAATCAGGTCAGGGAAGAGCTTGCACATTCGCTGGCAAAAGAGGCGGAGCTTATGCTGCGCAAACAGCCGGACGCAAGCGCGGCTGAAGTTATGGAGCATCTGGTGCTTGAACAGCTTGGAAGGCCCGAGCCTATCCTGCATAAAAAGTTCACCCAAAAGGTCATACTTGTGCTGGGCCCGACCGGAGTGGGGAAAACGACGACCATAGTGAAGCTCGCGGCCGATTTTTCCGTCAGGCAAAAGAAAAAAGTCGGGATCATCAACATGGACACCTTCAGGATAGGCGCGCAGGAACAGCTTCAGACATACGCCGATATTTTAGGTACGCCCCTGCAAGTGATATACCAGCCTGAAGAGCTGGAAGGCGCGCTTAAAAATATGTCCGACAGGGAAATAATTTTTGTGGATACCGCAGGCAAGCGCCCCGGAGACGAACAGCACAAGGAGGATATACTGAATGTTGTCCACATACTGAAGCCGGAGGATATCCTGCTGTGCCTGGCCATTACGACAGGGTTCGCGGCAATAAAAGAAATGGTGGACACATATAGCTTCCTGGATGAATACAGGCTGATGATAACAAAGCTTGACGAGACAAAATACCGGGGGCCGATCCTGAATATCAGTTGGTACGCGCAAAAACCCCTGGCCTATGTCACGACAGGGCAGAACGTCCCGGACGATATCGAGCAGGTCGACGTCGAGGCGATCGCGAGCCAGATCGTCAGGGGGCAAGGAGTGAACCGCAATGCGGAATTCAAAATCCTGGATTCCGGGCTGCTGGACAAGGTAACGCCACCGCAAGCACATGGAGCTTAGGAGATAAGAGAGTATTTATGGCGGATCAGGCACAAAACTTAAGAGAGCTTATGGGGAAAAAGCAGGAAATCAGGGTCGTATCCGTGGCAAGCGGGAAGGGCGGAGTCGGCAAATCCAGTATTTCTGTGAATCTCGCCGTCGCGCTCAGCCGTCTGGGTATACGCGTGCTTGTCGTGGACGCTGATTTTGGCCTCGCCAATGTGGATGTGATGCTTGGCGTTTCATCGAAGTATAATGTCAGCCACTTCCTGAAGGGTGAAAAGACGCTCAATGAGATAATCCAGATCGGCCACGAAGGGGTACGCTTCATTTCCGGCGGCTCCGGCGTAAATGAATTGCTGAATATGGACGACAGCCAGTTGGCAGGGCTTTTAAACGGTCTTGTCCGGCTCGATGTCCCGATCGATTTAATTTTGATTGACAACGGCGCGGGAATACATGAGAATATATTACAGATGATACTTGCCTCTAACGAAACTATTGTCATTACAACGCCGGAGCCCACAGCGATATTGGACGCATACGCGCTCGTAAAAACGATCGTAAAGCGCGACGGCTCCTACCCGCTACATGTACTCGTCAATAAGTGTGAAAGCAAAATAGAAGCTAAGCGGGTGCAGGAAGGGTTTATTGAAGTTGTGGGCAGGCATCTGGGGAAAAACGTAAATCCACTGGGCTTGATATTGTACGATTATGAAGTGCCCCGGTCGATAAAGAGGCAGATCCCGATTACGATAAGCTCCCCCGGCTGCGCGACGTCAAAGGAAATCGGCGTGATCGCCAAGACGATTCTCGATTTACCTGCCGAAAAGGCTTCAGAAAATATCCTGTCGAGAATTTTTTCCCGTATGCTGGGCGATAGGAGGCAGTAATGCAAGCGGACGACATTTTAATGATCGGCGATAAGATAGAATTGGTAAAAGGCGATAGCCGGGTCTATAAAACATCGATTGAGGATATGACCGGGAACGGATTATTCCTCGCCATCGTGCCAAGTTACGGCGGGACCCACGCGCTGCTGCATGTTGACGACGAGATAACGGTGTCCTTTTTCCGCGCGACGGGGAGATACATGGTTAAAATGCAGATAGCGGGCTTTGAAAAAACCGGGGAGATCCGCTATATGTGGCTCTTGCAGAAAGAAAGGCCGTGGCAACTGCAAAGGCGCGCGGCTTACCGCTTATCGACGGCTTTTAAAGTACAGGTATGCGAGTATATCGAAGACGCTGAAGAGGAACTGCCTCTGTTTGTGGCCGACGCCGGGACGCATGTGCTGGAAACGGCCGGCAGTAAGGATTTGAGCGCCACAGGTATCGCGCTCAGGGTAAAGTGGGATTATGAGCTTGGGGAAAAACATCTGCTGAAACTGTTCCTGGATGAACAACAGGAAAAGAGGCAATCGCTGGATATTTGCGCGGAAGTCGTGCGGATGATCCCGGAACTGAGAAAAGGCGTTCACAGCATTGGGATGCAGTTTTTCGGGCAGAAGAGGAACATGCTGGACTATTTGGCGAAGTACGTAGTTGCGCAGCAGCAAAAACAGATCAGGCAGAACAGGTATTTGAATGATTAGTTAACGGCGGTGATTGGATGGTTGGCATTGACGAATCAAGGACAAAGCTGACCCCCGAAGAACTCGGATTTTTATGGATCACCTATAAAGAGTCGGGTGATATCGAGGCTAAAAACCGGATATTGCTCAACTATGGTTATCTGGTAAAATGGATAGTCAGAAGGATGATGCCAAAATACAACAATTACAACGAATACGACGATCTTGTGAGCTGCGGTATGCTGGGGCTGATCGACGCGGTCGAGAAATTTGAGCTCAAACACGAGGTCAAATTTGAAACTTACGCCGTTTCACGCATACGGGGCGAGATCCTTGACTATATGCGCTCACAGGACTGGGCCTCGCCGAGCCTGCGGAAAAAGATCAGCGCGATCACGGGCGCCTACGAGACATTTGAAAACCAAAACCCCGGAAAGCCCGCGGACCAGGCCGTGGCGGATTCGCTTGGTATGCAGGTCGAGCAGGTGCATAAAATCCTCACGCAAACGCATATGTTCAATCTGGTCAATTTCGAAGACGCGCTTAGTTCAACGAACCCGGAAGCGGAGATAAAAAGCCAGGACGAAAACACGCCGGAAGACGAACTGCTCGAAAAGGAAAAAAAGCAATTATTGGCCGAGGTGATCGAGTCGCTCCCCGAAAAAGAGAGGCTGGTCATAACGCTGTACTACTATGAGGGGCTTCTGCTCAAGGAAATTGCGAATATATTGCAGGTGACGGAATCCCGGGTATCGCAGATACATTCAAAAGTGCTTACAAAAATGCGGGCAAAGTTGGAAAAAATCATATGAAAAGGATGTGAATTATTGAAAGTAAAGTATTTTACGTCGGATAGCCGCGATGCGGCGGAAGCCATGGCGGCGGCGAATTTTGCGTGCGACAGGGATGCGATTACGTTCGAGGTCATAAAGGACGGCGAGAGTACCGGGGTTTGGCAGATTCTCGCGTTATACGGGACGCCGGAGGAAATAAACAAAGCGGACGCGGGCTTTGCGACATACTACGAAGCCGAGGGGGTCTATCTGGAGATGTACGCGGCGCGCGGCGGGGGGGAGCCGCTCAATCGCACCGCGCTGGCGCTGCATATAAGCCGCAAAAATATCAGCGGCCTTGATATGACCGCCGTACAAGCGCTTGCCGCATCGCCCCGGGGAGGCCGCGCGAGGATTGCCCCGCCGCAGCAGGAGCATAAATATGGAGAGGACATCACGATCGAGATAAACCGCAACGAATCAGAGGCATGGGCAAAGCTGCTCGCGCCGGAACCGGGCGGGCTGCCGATGGGACTTGAAGCGGCAAAAAAGAAGGTCGAAGCAGCCGGCGTATTATATGGTCTCAACGAGCAGGCGCTCAAGGAGCTCATAGGGGCGAAGGTTTACAACGAACCCCGCCTGATCGCGGAAGCCGCGCAGCCGGAGGACGGTGAAAACGGGAAGCTCATTTTCCATTTTTCGACGGATGAGCGGACAGGGAGGCCCAGGGAAATCGGGGGCGGCAGGGTAGACTACAGATCGCTTGACCTTTATGTGCCGGTCACTGAGGGACAATTGCTTGTTTCGAGGAAACCGGCCACCGAGGGGAAACCCGGCGCGACCGTAAAGGGGAAGGTAGTAAAACAAAGACCCGGCAAGGAAGTCATTCTCCCAAAAGGAAAAAATGTCGACATCAACGCGGAAAAGACGGAAATGCGTTCTAAGAGTTCAGGAATGGTCGAGTATATCAAAGGCTCGATCAATGTTTCAAACGTATATAATATCGACGGGGATTGCGACCTTGGCATAGGAAATATAGATTTTGACGGAAGCGTTCACATATCGGGCAGCGTCAGGACGGGGCATGTGATAAAAGCGACCGGGGGCGTTATTGTGGGGGGAGGCGTGGAAGGCGCTACGATAATAGCCGGCGGGAACGTGGAGATCAAAAACGGTATGCAGGGCGCCGATAAAGGCAGGATCGAAGCCGGCGGCGCTGTGAGCATGATGTATATAGAGAGGGGGACCGTGATCGCCGAAGGGCCGATAACCGTCGACGCATGCGTACACAGCACTATCGAAACAGGCGGTTCGATGTATGCGAAAGGGCATCGCGGCTGCATCATAGGCGGGCACACCAGCGCGGCTGGAGATATCGTTGCGAAAACCATCGGCTCCATCGCAAACACGCGCACAGAAATAGAAGTAGGCGCCATGCCTAAAAAACGCGACCGGATCCAATTTTTGGAAAATGAAATCGAAAGGCTGACTGCCGAAACTACAAAGCTTAATCAGCTCGACGCGTACCTCAATTCGTCAAAAGAAAAGATGAACCATGAAACATGGGAGAAATTATACCTTTCAGGAGTGGAAAACAGGCGGCTCAACAAGCAAAGCATGGAGGAGTGCTCCAATGAACTAAATGACCTGAAATATGAACTGGAGCATGCGACTGAGGGCAAGGTGCATGTGTTTGAAACTGTGCATCCTGGAACCCGGATAACGATCGCGTCCGATATGTACAAGGTAAACGACGACATACAATTTGCGACCTTCAGATACAAGGACGGGCAGGTCGTCTATGGCACATGCGAATTGAAAAAAGAATAACGGCTTGAGGCGGGGATACGGCCCCCGCCGCGCTCATGGATTCACGCCCAAGCAAAATATCAGGCGGTAAAACCGCCGGGGAGGCGAGCGACGTGTCAATAAGGGGAATCGACACGCAGATAATGATATCGCGGTTGCTTGATAATGTAAAAGATACCAGCGCCGTACAAAAAAGGCCCGAGGTGGCGCAGGACACTTTGGCGGCCCAGGCAAAAGTCAGCGCCACGCAAGAGCAGAGCAAAGTGGCAAAGACGATGGAGTCCGATATGGAAAGGATCCGCGCCGATGTGGATGGCGGCTCCGGCGCAGGCTACGAAGGCGACGGCGGGCATGGAAAGGACAAGGAGAAAGATGAGCTCGAGCCGGGTTCCTTTGTACCTATGGAAAGACATTTCATCGACATTACGATATGAGGAACTTTTATGGGTATTACTATTGAGTATTACGCATTCGCGCTGTTTATTACAGGGCTTATATGTTTGATAGCCATATTGTGCAAAGCGCTCTTTTCAAATGTGAAACGGCAGTATAAGCTGCTTGACGAGAAGGAGACAAAGCTGTTGCAGCTTTACCAGACCGTCGAGAGCATAATGGAGGATTTCGACGACCAGGCAAAGGCCGCGATAGAGGAGATAAAGGATTATGAGCACAACGCGGCAATGAACGCGGCGACGGCTTTATTGATGCGCGAACCGGCGAGAAGAGAGGAACCGGAGAAATTGCAGCGGGCCGACAGGATGGACCCAAACAGGATGAGGGCCGCCAGCGAGATGCTGGCAAGGGCGGAGTGGATAGTAAGGAACGATGCGATGAAAAGCCATGCGGCGCCTCCGGCGGGAGATAATGGAGCGACGTTCCAGCACATTTTTGACGAAGCCGCCGGAGGGGAGCCGGAATACGCCGCGGAGCCGCCGGTAAAACCGACAAGAAGCGAAACGATCCTTTCCCTGGCGGAGGAAGGGAAAACGGAAGCGCAGATAGCCAGGGAGCTTGGTATCACGCAAAACGAAGTAAAACTTGTAATCGAACTTAAGAGGAAATAACAATAAAAACCCCCTGTATTTTGAGAGATTTTTGATAAAAACTATAAAGTTGAGCGCGCAAAAATACGATATCTTAGAATAGGAAAAGATATTTCCGTATTTATGCGCGTTTTTTTTGCGGAAAAGCGCCGCAGCATAAGGGGCTAGAGCAAAATGGTACGAGGATTGTACGCTGCGGGGACAGGGATGCTTCTCCAACGCAGGCTTATGGAGACGATAACGAATAATATATCCAATGCTGATACCACGGGATACAAGAAAGAATATCTCGTGTCGCACAGCTTTGACGAGGTGCTGGCAAAACGCTTGAACGACCCCGGCGTCGTGGGGCAAACGCAGATCATCAGCGACCTGCCCGTGGTCGGGCCGCTGAATTTAGGCACACAGATCGACCAGCTCTACGTTAATTATGACGAAGGCGCCCTTGAGGGCACGGAGCGCAGCACGGACTTGGCGCTGACCGGCGACGCGTTTTTCGCGATGGATACGCCGGCCGGCGAGCGGTATACAAAAAGCGGCGCGTTTTACATCGACGACGCCGGGTACCTTGTCGACGGCGAGGGAAATTACCTCCAGGGAGAAAACGGGCATATAAACGTCGGCGGGCTGAATTTTCAGGTGGACGAGCTTGGCGGGGTCCGGGTGGACGGGGCGCTTGTCGATAATATAAAGATCGTCTCGTTCGCGGACAACAACTCGCTCAGGAAACAGGGGAGCAACCTCTATTTTTCCCTTGACAATCCGCAGGCGCAAGCTAATACACATAAGGTGCTCCAGGGGTATCTTGAAACCTCGAACGTAGATATCGGGCGCGAGATGGTAGATATGCTCACCGTTTACCGTACATACGAGACAAACCAGCGGATGCTCTCCATGGTAGACGAAATTGCCGGCAAAGCCGTCAATGAGATCGGGAGGCTCAGATAATGTACGAAGCGATGATGATAGCCGCGACCGGCCTGAGGCATCAGCAGTCCAGGCTTGACACTATAGCGAATAACGTCGCGAATGTGAATTCAGTAGCCTTTAAAAGCGACAGGCTCGACTTCAAGGACGCGCTTTACACGGCGGGAATCGTTCCGGGGTTGCCCAGGACTCCGAGCGGGAATCAGCAAAAAGGCCACGGGGTCATGATCGCGGGCATAACAAAAGATTATTCCACCGGGAGCATACAAACGACCGGCAGAGATCTCGACGTGGCGATCGAAGGCGAGGGGTTCTTTGAACTGGAGGACTCAAACGGCGCTACCGCCTATTCCAGAAACGGGAGCTTCGAGCTGGGCGAGAGCGACGCCGGGCTCTTCCTTGTAAACGGCGACGGATATTATATGCACGATACGAACGGCAATAGGATACAGGTCCCGGACGGCACCGACACAATAAATATAGCCGAGGACGGGACGATCTCTTTTATGGCGGGCGAAGAAGAGCAGACCGCTAAGCTTGGGGTATATACGTTCAGGAACATCACGGGCCTTTTATCGGCGGGCAGCGGGAATTACTCGGAAAGCGTCGCTTCTGGAACAAAGCTGCCGGCGGACGGCGCGGTGATAAGGCAGGGCGCGCTTGAAATGTCAAATGTAAAGCTATCGGAGGAAATGACCCGGCTTATACGGACGCAAAGGGCATTTTCGCTGTCATCCCGCGCGCTGACGACTGCGGACGATATGGAAGGCATCGCTAATAACATGAGAAAATAGCGGTCATGGAGGTATACTGAATGGATATAATACAGTGCAGCTTATGTAAAAAACCGTTCCAGAGCTATGGAGGGAAAGTTTGCGGCAGTTGCCTCGTCAAATTGGATGAAGATTTTATTAAGGTAAGGGATTACATCAGCGAAAACAAACGCGCCGGCATCGAAAAAATAACCGAAGACACAGGGGTGTCAAAGCAATCGATCATGTACCTGCTAAAAGACGGCCGGCTGATAATAGAAGACCCGGACGCCACGGGCATATTGCTATGCGAGGTATGCAGAAAACCTATCAGC
>Ga0123357_10007299_pt1 | contig 13640 bp, 4 predicted proteins | sample TergutEmb28metaG_FD_89873 | JGI IMG/M metagenome (GOLD analysis project Ga0123357, IMG submission 89873) | Embiratermes neotenicus P4 segment gut microbial communities from Petit-Saut dam, French Guiana - Emb289 P4 | ecosystem: Host-associated > Arthropoda: Insects > Digestive system > Gut ... | reverse complement strand
TCTGCATTCGCCAAATACTTGAGAAAAAATGGGAATACAATGAACCAGTTCATCAGCTCTTTATAGACTTCAAGAAAGCGTATGATTCAGTTAGAAGGTAGGTCTTATATAAGATTCTCATTGAGTTTGGTATCCCTAGGAAACTTGTAAGGTTAATAAAGATGAGTCTCACTGAAACATATAACAGAGTCGGGTGGGCAAGAATATGTCTGACAGGTTCCCTATTAGGAATGGTTTGAAACAAGGAGACGCTCTATCATCTATGCTTTTTAACTTTGCTTTAGAGTACGCCATTAGGAGGGTTCAGGTAAATCAGGATGACTTGAAACTAAATGGTACACATCAGTTTCTGGCTTATACCGATGGTGTTAATATACTGGGAGGAAGTATACATACTCTAAAGGAAAATACAGAAGCTTTAGTAGCTGCTACTAGGGAGATTGGACTGGAAGTAAGTGCTGATAAAACTAAGTACATGGTCATGTCTTGAGATCAGAATGCAGGAAGAATTCACAGTGTGAGGATTGATAATAGTAACTTCGAGAGGGTGGAGGAGTTTAAATATTTGGGAACAACTTTAACAAATCAAAATTCTTATTCCGGAAGAAATTAAGAGTAGATTGAAGTCAGGAAATGCTTGCTATCATTCGGTGCAGAATGTTTTGTCTTCCAGATTGCTATCCAAAAATTTAAAGATCAAGATATATAGAACTATAATTTTGCCTGTTTTTTGTATGGGTGTGAAACTTGGTCGTTGACACTGCGAGAGGAAAGGAAGATAAGGGTGTTTGATAACAGGGTGCTGAGGAGAATATTTGGACCTAGAAGGGACAATGTAACGGGGGAATGGAAGAGACTGCATAACGAGGAGCTAAATGACTTGTACTCCTCACCCAATATTGTGCGGGTGATAAAATCGAGAAGAATGAGGTGGGCTGGGCATGTGGCGCATATGGGTGAGGAGAGGGGGGTGTATAGGTTCTTGGTGGGGAAACCGGAGGGAAGGAGACCACTGGGGAGACCTAGGCTTAAATGGGTGGATAATATTAGAATGGATCTCCAGGAGGTGGGATGTGGGTATATGGACTGGATAGGGCTGGCCCAGGATAGAGAGAGGTGGCGGACGTTTGTGAGTGCGGTAATGAACCTTCGGGTTCCGTGAAATGCGGGGAATTTCTTGACTAGCTGCAAACCAGTTAGCTTCTCAAGAAGGACTCTGCACCATGGGGTAAGTAACTAAGTAAGTAAGTAAGTGTGAGAAATGAGGTACTACGTAAAGTCGAGGATAGGAATATCCTACAAGCAATAAAAAGAAGAGAAGCTAACTGGATTGGCCACATTTTGCGTAGGAACTGCCTTCTAAAACACGTTATTGAAGGAAAGATTAGTCTTCTCGTGTAGACCTATATATGAAGCACCTTCAGACACTATGAATAACCGATATTTAATAAACAACTTTTGAGTTCATTTTGTATAGCTCAACCGTTCGCAGCCGTATCAATATTTAAGATGCGTACCTTTAAAAATAATTGTGTTCATACATAATTGTTTGATACACAGCACCTTCAGGTTTGTCTTTTCTTCAAAACAAATAATTCATCATAAAACTTAATCATTATCAGGACACCACACTAGACAGTAATGAACTGTAGGATTGACATACGTTCAAACAAGAAGGGGTGAGGGGTTTCGCAAAGCATTACAACACGCAAGAAACATTGCATACATTTTATTAGATATGTTAGAAAAAATATACATATTGGACGGCTAAACATATTCCTAAGTACAGGTTACTGTACAGTACATACGCTTTATCTTATCAAGAGCATGTGAACTAGACAAAAAAGCATTCCATTTCAGGGAAAATCCAGATAACTGATGCGCTGATATCTTCAAGATGTGATAACGGTATGCGGAAAAACTGACATAAATGACCTTAATGTATACATACATGAGAATATTATACCAAAACACAAATCTAATTTATATTTCAAAATAATGAGCTTCATGTTGCCTTCCCAGTAAGGATCATCATTAGGCTTTTGCATAAAAACTCTATAGTAAACGCACAAACTTATGCTGTAATACAAACTTGATTATTAAATCTCACATTTTACAATATATTTGTTCCGGAGTTCTTTGTCCTGTGTAGAGCCCTTTATGTTTGCGTTTTTGTTGCGTAATCTTTAACAAAGCTTTAACACCCAGTTTTAATATGGTGCGGTCCAAGAAACGTAGCGATCGTCTGTTCCGTAATTTGCACGTGTGAGGTCTATGAAGCCATGTAATAGTTAGTGATGATTTCCAATGTTAATTTTCCGATGTGTGTATTGAAGAAAATTTCGTTTGTCTTAAGTTTGTTGTTCCTTACTTTGAGGTATTAATTCTTCGTCGCTGGCCGGATATGCTGTTAATAAGACACTATTTATTGTTTAACTATATTACCTGTTATTTATAGCACATCCGGCCCGAAGTCCTAATAGGATACCCCAAAAATAAAAAAATATCATATATAGGACATCTCAAAGGTTCTTCAAAACAAACAATGTGAATTTAACATCGGGTACAGTAAACAACTACTGCATGATTCCACACCCCTTCTACGGGTAATTTAAAGAACAGACATAGCCAAGTGATTAGAACCATATCACACTCGAGTGTATTTTAGAATATTATTAGAGGGTAAACAAAGAAACACGACAACAATGACCCCTTCATTGTGGAATAAGGAACCAACTAGATGTCACTTACTATTATATTTATTTCTCCTTTATAAGTTGCTCAACATGTTTCGGGCTACCTTGTGCCCATCCTCAAGAGCTGACGACTTAGTGGTATTTTTGCCGCGTGTGGTGTAGTGCCGTGGCTGTGTAGGCGGTCAGATCCCGTTGGCTGGTTGTGTGTCCATTGGGGAGTACGTAGCACAACTACTTTGTGCTACGTACTCCCCAATGGACACTACTTTGTGCTACGTACTCCCCAATGGACACACAACCAGCCAAACGGATCTGACCGCCTACACAGTCACGGCACTACACCACACGCGGCAAAAAAACCACTAAGTCGTCAGCTCTTGAGGATGGGCACAAGGTAGCCCGAAACATGTTGAGCAACTTATAAAGGAGAAATAAATATAATACTAAGTGACATCTAGTTGGTTTCTTATTCCACATTGAAATACGATGCACGGTCAACCGCACATCAAATTTGTAAGCCCCTTCATTGTTTTTAAATAAGAATAAGATATACTAAAGTTAAAGATTTCATAATCAATTGTATATTACAGATTGCACTTTGATCTTAATATAGAGTTTTTATGCAAAAGCCTAATGATGACCCTTATTTGAATTGAAACATGTAGCTGAACAACTTTAAATATAAATTAAGTGTGTGTTTAGCCTGATCGTTGTGTTGTATTGAGAGGTAGTGAAATATCTCTCTTATTTTCAATTTAAAATTTATTCCTAAAAGCATGTGACATTCAATCATTTATAACAAGTGCTTAATATGTAAGTCATATGTTAAACGGAATAATGTCACAACAAGAGAAACGGGAATGTAAAGTATCAACACAAGACATTTCAGGTGCTCGTTCTGTGGAGTACATTGCCGAAAGCCATGAGCAGAGAGCGTATTCGGAAGTTGTACTCCGTTCCAACCGAGAATACAGCAGATGAGCGAGGTGCGGTGACAAGCATGTACATAGGATGCGTACGACAAAACTGTTATAGAATAGAGCATAGCTCTATTCTATAACACCCGTGTCCTAATTATCTGTCATACACACAACAGAAAAAAGTCGGTTCCGGTGTAGGGAAATCTAACTCCATCCTTTCAGTCTAAGCAGAACATTCGTAAATTTCCGCCTGTAAGAATATTATTTGTATTGACTCTTTGAAGGCTGAAATTAATGCACGGTATACACAAAAGAGTTCAGTTCGTACCTCACGGAGAACATGGTGTTTCTAATAAGGAAGTCTAGTCTGTCAATGGTACACTGGGAAACAACGCTGTTCTTGCAAAGTCGTACAGACACACAGCCTGCGTGGGCAAATGACAGATTTTATGAATGTTAAATCTAGTAGTACACTGGGGTGTAAAGTTTTAATGTTGTCAAGCGTCCATAAACAGCAATATACATTTCCAATTCTTGAAGGAAAAAAAAAAGTCACATTCATTGGCCCTTAACCGTAACCTATGCCAAATCATGGCCCTGAAGGATAAAACAGATAAAATCTGTTCATTATTTTGCCACGGGACACGCTTGTTTCTGTACCATCTGTTAAACACTTTTTTTTTTTAAATATTCTTTCCATAAGTACTCATACCTGGCAAAACAAGGAAAGGATGGAGTTTTTCTGTCACTACAATTTTAAAAATTAAATTTTGTCTTAATTATGTTTACATAAAATTTAAGCTAGAACTAACAGACTTTGTACGTTTAATTCATACGGCACAAGCTATATTGGTTATATAAACGGCATGGGTTCATTTCCCCGTCAGGAATTCCAATTTTCTTCATGAAAACCGAACATCTCTGGTTTGATTCAGTTCCTTGTCCATTCACTATTGGGAAAGCTTTCTAGGAGCCTGAAGGAAGACGGAATTAAAGAGGATGGTTTTGTCAGTCTAGAGCTGTGACAAAAAGTAATGTACAGTTGACACCACAGTACAGGGCTTTTTGAAACTGTTATCATTGCTGTGGTGGTCAAAATATTACCTTATTTGTTCCGCTACGTTCCGGAAGCTTTGAACCATTTAAATTCACAGCACACACTCAAACACAATTTTTCCACGACCATTAAAATTACCCCCCTATTTAAATATAGATCTTCCTAGTGTTCTCATTGACATAAACCGACCGGAGTTTGATTCTGATCAGCCATTTCTATTTAATTTCAAGGAAAAGAAGGAATCTAGACGACATGGTGACACACAGGCACAAATACAAGATTAAAGCAGCAATATACGTGGTTTCCCTATGTTTGAAGTAATGTGTGAGAGTAACAATACGTCGTTCAAGACACATATTCAGCACTGTTAAGAGAGCGTTAAAATAAGAAAAACGTCAAATAAATGAAACATTTTATCTCGCACTTTACATAAACCATGTCACAGAGTGACAACAGCAAATAATAACCCATACATATCATTTATCATAGGATGATCCAACATCTTCAAAACTGTGAGTCACATAAAGTTTAAAGTTCGCGAAACACATTAGATAATTTTATCTATTTAAGACCTTGTAAGATTATTGAGGGGAATAACATGTCAAGATTCCTAGATTATGAAGCCTGGAAACTTTGGTACCTACAATTGTTATGCTCGGTTGTAACAGACCAATTCTCTTACAAAACGAATAATTTTTTGTACTCTTTAAGAGATGGGGTGAAGAATATATATTTATTTCCTCCAGACCCCCGTTAAGGATGTTCTGAAGATCGGATAACATTTATAAGAGTGACTCTGTCATGTGACCAACAGGTCTGCAGTTGGACACCCTGATATATCATATCACAGCATATCCTTGTGGTAATGTAACGTTCTTTGGTTATCGTGTTTTGCAACCTGCCGCTCTTGGTATCTTATCACAGTCAATTAAGTGTTCTTCTATCCTCCCTACATTCGAAAATCCATTATGTACATTTTACACAATACATCACAGTCTACTTGTATATACCTTGTAGTATATGCAAAGGAAAAACTTGAAATAACGAAGCTATATCTTTGAATCACACAATTCATTAAATACGTTGCATTATTCACTTCGTTATTTAATCCTCATATTAATGTAAACCATCTTAAATTTATTGCACTTTGTCTCAGTGGGTTAGTGCTTATGTTGTTTTTGACATCTCAGTTTCAAGTGAAGACATTTTTAATATGTTTAACATTCATAAAATATTCGATATTGTAGGTGTCATATGTATGTCTAAACTGGACTCCTTTATGCTTATTTTTATTATTAAACTATAAATTCTTTGAGAGGTTAGACTCTTGGTTAGCTACCGAAATTCAGAGAAAATAAAAAAATAAATCGCAAAAGTTCAGTGGTTGCTGATGTACCGCGTGCAAACAAGCGGGAGGGTCACCGTCTGAAACACATAATTTCTAGTAGATCAAATTTCACCCTAGAACAGGCCACGAAGGCCCAGAGAGTGAGTAGAGGTATAGCTGTGCTCTTTTTTCAACCTCGGCACTACATAGGGGTGGGTGGTCAACACCAAGACCAGGCCGCTTTACCCCCGGGAAAGACCCGGAATCCATTTTATAGGAGAATGGGTGGGCCGGTCTGAACGGTTGCGAAAAATCTCGCCCCCACCGGGATTTGATCCCCGGACCGTCCAGACCGTAGCCAGTCGCTATACCGACTGAGCTATCCCGGCTTGTAGATAAGGGACAATGTAACTACTTCCGAAGAGGAAATAAAAGGCGAAATAGTCAATGCAATAAAGATTTTGGAACTGATACAGATATTAAGATCCCATCCAGCAGAAATATTAAGACTGAAAAATTAGCACAGACTTTACCCATCTGAGACAGCCTTGGACTTCATAAATGTCATAAGATCTACTGATCATGTACAAAAATGTTACGTAAATCTTAAATGTGTTTGTGTACAAAATCATTAACTTACAATCTAGAGATATAATATAATAGTATTATGGTAATAATACTGCAAGTTCCCGCATTCGAGACAGCAGTCTTTCCACTCGAGACTCACTCAGCTTCACGTATTTTCATTTACGATACACTCAATTCGTAGGTGACATCACGATGGGATACCTTGCAGAATGATTACTACCAAAAGATCACAGCGTGCCAGGAATCACAAGTAATACAAGATATGGAAAATGCACAGTGTAAGATATTATTTTTCCACAGCCCCGTTGTGCAAGGTGAACGAAATTTCGCAGTGGAACCAACGAGGGCTCCAGAAATAACAGCTTCATAAACACTGCCGCCAAAGATTTTTGGAAAACATTCTAAAGTTCTGAGGACGAAACTGTCCTAAATTATCTCTTAAATTTCTTTCTGCATCTTACGTGAGAGTAGATAATTTGTTTAATATTACCCAAGATTTTTTTTTTGTCCAGGGGCCGTGTATACTGCATTAGCCATGACAAAATCTCGGAATAAAATAATAAATTAAGTTAATTAGGTTAACTGTGTTTGTAACTAATTAATTCACAATAACACAAAGCTAGTTTGTAAAGGCCTACAGAGATCATTCACCAAATACTTCAATAAATGTAACTGTTGTCGCTCCGTCTCCTCTACTGATTTTCCTGAGGTGTTAACTTCGAACTGATACACAGCGTGTGAACGAATAATTTCAATCACCGCATTCCGTATTCTGTTCATTCTGAAATTGAATAGACAATAAATAATTTGGTGGTGACAGTAGACCAGGCGTGTGATGCTGCTCTCAGTAATCACACAGATATTATTTTCGCACTCTCCTGTTTGTCATTCTCCCTTGCGACAAAATGTAAAGGCAAACGAAAGATGTCTTTACACAATGGATATTCAGAATACTAACATAAACAGGGATCTCCACATGGTTAGTTAAGCAAAATCAGTGCCTGATCCTTGTTAGCGAAAAATATTAACCTCTCTACTGCACTGCGTCCAGACCAACTTCGGAACCCACCCATTCTTCTATCACAGTTGTCCTCAGGCTTTTAATATGTGCGGAGCCCTTGTGGCTAAATGAGGGTTTTCTCGAAACCCGTATAAAGCAAACATGCTCATTTCTGGTGCAAATATGAAAGAGAACTACAATTAAGAATTATCAAAATTGCATTTACCAATTTCATTATAAGGGTGTTGCATATTCGCAGAGTATAACCAACTAGATGCAAAGTTTCACAATTTCTTTATTTCTGTAAGACGTTCTACATGTTTCAGACGGGTTTTCCGTCCGTCATCAGGAGCTCAAAACTGCACATACAGCGTCAAGTATTTGTCAGACCAATACTGCTACCTACTGTTAGCCTGGCTAGCGGCAGGTAGCAGTATTGTTCACACAAATACCTGACCCGCTGTATGTGCAGTTTTGAGCTCCTGATGATGGACGGAAAACCCGTCTGGAACATGCAGATCGTCTTACAGAAATAGATAAATTGAGAAAAGTCACATCTTGTTGGTTGTACTCTGAGAATATATTAGCGATGCACGGACCTATGAATGTTAAAAAGGAAGTTGTAGTCGCTCAACCCCTGACAGTTGCGCAACTCACTCTCAATTCGTGTCCTATCCTATGCGTACCAGTGGCTCTTCTCCGGAAACAAGCTGGCTGTATCCTTAAGCTGACTGCTCAATCACCCATTTAGTGTCGACGTTAAAACGATCGAATTATACCCTCCAAATCTCACATGACTATATACGGCGTAGTACGCATCTTAAGTCTACCGTCACCTTCAGATGTGCCACAAATAAGCATGGATTATTGGAAGCAGCAAATATGGTTATCACGGATGGCCACACTGAAGCAACACATCCTAAAACACAGATCCTGTAGGCCTCAATGTCGTGGTGCAGACATACGCCAGCTTTGTTCGTTTAGAGAACCAATCGATGGATACTACCCTAGGATTAAAATAATCAACAGCAAATCGTTGTTCCACTTGTCGACTCCCTCCAGTTAATTAAATATTAAGTAATATAAATTATATAAAGGCAGTATAAAATATGTACTATGTAAAGCTTGTAATGGTATGCACTTTAGCCGTTTAACGCAAAGTAATTATGTCTACACAATACAGCTTAATTTCACATCTTTCGAGAGTACTTTGGTTAGTTTACTTTTTAAAACTCGCAAGCATAAAACATGGGACTATTTTGTGCGTGGAGAAGGGGTGTATTGGGTGCAAAACGTGCCCCTACATGCAAGGCACGGGTATGTATTCGTTTTGGAAAGAGAATCTCCACACTGACTCCCCTCTCTTGCACAACAGGTCACAAACATGTGACTGCACTGTAAATTATTGATACCTTAGGGAAAAAATTATTTCTTAAGAAACTGTTCAGTAAATAAATTTCCCGCGTTATGTTGAATACAAAAGTCCATAACCATGTTCACAACAGCCACCACAGCTACATATCTTCCACCAGGAAAATTCAAGCAATGTTCTGTCTCTCTATTTTTTCAACCTACGCCTAGGTGACTGTATTGCAAATGTAATTATTATTATTAATTTCTGATTACTTTCCTAGTTAATTGATCTCCAAAATTGTAAAACTTATTTATTCCCTGTTCACCAAGAGAAAAAAAAAAGTATTATAATTATTATTATTATTATTATTACTATTTTCTGATTTACCTCCCTGATGTAATTGATCTCGAATAAGTGTAAAAATTATTTATCCCCTGTTCGCCAAGAGAAGAAATCATTATTGTTGTTATTATTATTAGTATTATTATTAATTTCTGATTACCTCCCTGATGTAATTGATCTCGAATAACTGTAAAACTTGTTTATCCCCTGTTCGCCAAGGGAAGAAACAAATATAAAGGCGAAGGCATATGAGGGTAAAAGGTAATTTTACAATATATTATACCCAATCCAATTTGCAAGTTATCGAATTTCGAATTCCAATGCTAGACCTATTCTTTGTCACTACGTTTCATTCATGATTTCTGCGCAGCGGAAGCAAATGCTTGCCGGACATGTCTCCTACTGGCCGCCAGCTGGAAAATTTAATGTGAGTCTTAGCTGGTTACAGCGGAACAAAGGGACAAGTTTGCAGTAGCCAAACAAAATAATGTGTTACCAGCAGTAGATCAATCCCATAGAACTTTAGAACCACCATTTTTTGAGTAATTTCTTGTTGTGGCCTTCAGTAACATCCTTTGAACAATTGTATGCAACAGGAAAGCCTATGATAGAAATCCTGGCTTTAAGGCATTTGCTTGTCCCTCATGAAGCATATAACAGCCTTGACGACCTCGTATGTGCGGACATAACGTGTGTCCAGCAAATAGTTCTCGTGGTTTTCCTTCATGGTTTCAATTCTCTTTCTCAGTTGATTTTTGAACACCACCTCAGATGGAGAGCGCCGGTAGTCGTCTGTTAGAGTCTGGATGTCATAACCTGCTGCTACAAGATTTCTAAGTACTACCTTCTTCTTCTTTTCACTTTGTTCCTTCCAGTTCTTCACAATAACCCTCAAACCATCCATTTTCCCATCTACTTGTTTTCTCCAATTCGAATACAGTACCATGCACTGAGAAGTGTATGTGCACTTGTCCAGCATTGGGATGGCTAAAGACAGCGACTCCCTGAAAAGATTAACATCCATTTCAACGATACACATAACACAGTCTCTTTAGATTAAAGGTCCCAAAACTGTATTTCATGAACACTTTCAAAGGGCCAATTGCCGATTTTCCCTTGTGGTTATTATTGTAAAAAATCAAATGTGGTAATTTTAGTGCAATATTTCATGAAACCATATTTAAATAAACCTCTTTATGCTCCTTCGTAAGGTGAATAGTAACAGATAGCCTTGTCTTGTTCAACTGCCTCTTCGCACGAAATAACACGAATCCCACAAGAAGGGGTTTCTTGAAAATTTCGTGTTGTGGTTTTTACTATAACGTGCAGACACGATATTGATCAAATCGGACAGAAATAACGGACACTTTCCATGAAGACCTAAGTGATTGGCCTTAATAATGGAAACAATATTTTGTATGAAGTACGAACAATAACTGAGAAACAACCGATGATCTAAACAATTCAGCTTTTTCTAGACCAGTTAAGGGAATAGCAACCCACCTCTCTGACGAAGCACGTACAGGGCGCACGATGGATAAAGTGGTACTTATGCTACGAGTAAAAGAATTCAGTCAGAGCGTGAAGCCGAAAAAACAATTGACCATCTGACTATAACGTATTGTTTCACGCGAAAAAGAAAAGGAGGTAGTGATTGCATTTAGACTGCATTGAAAGTTACTATGAATAGTAGAAAAATTGGGAACAATATGGATTATAACAGAGAGAAGGAGCCAGAATTGTTGCGTCCCGCGGAAATTGCGTAACTTCATTACGTTGCCTTCAACCAAGTGCTGAGATCGTGATTAAGGGAGGGCTAAATTTTTGTTAACGTGCTGGCAGGCGCCGATTATCGTAAGTCTTACGAAAGGCGACAAACGTGTTGGAGCCGTTAATGGAAGAGTCGACAGGTAAAACAGAAGGAATCGAAGAGAAAACAGTCCCAGTAACAATTCGTCAGCCACGTATGCTGTACTGGGATTGAACATGAAAATCCATAATGCGACAACTTATATTTCATGAACTACAGCTCAGGACTTTCAAAATATGCAACACATATTTCTAAACCACCAGTCGCTGTTTTAGCAGGCCTATACAAATAACTACATGCATGAAGTAAATTCCTCCTTGAGAAGGAAACAGTCGCTGACACAGCCAAGAAATTCCCAGCCTTTTACGGAATCAGAAGAGACAATGCAGCATTCTATCACGAGGTTTGATCCTTCTGCACAAGAATGCAGCCCAATATAGCTCACATCGGGTACTAAGGTTGTTGCAGGTGTTGTAACAGGAAGATTTTGGATCATCCACCATATCGCTTGTAATATAAACGGAAGGGACATTATTTAATGACGGTGTGTGTGTCATGGTTGCTGCTGTGTTAGCTTTACAACAACAGTTCTGTGCCTGCAATACACAGAAAGGAAAACTAATAATTTACGCAAAATTGCACAGTGGTATCTAAAGTAATATAGTCGAAATTTATTGGGGTGAGTAGAACCAGCTTCTTTACGTGACTACGGGATTACAGCAAGTGAACCAAGGCAAATCAATATAAGAATAGGTCTAAGTGATGACACTGTAAGCGGAATTGCCCTAGGTCTGGACAGGGGCCAGTTACTTGCTCATCAAGTTCATTTGTCTGGGTCGCTAAACGTCGCCGATTCCACAATAGTGAAGAAGTGGAAATGGCTGTTCGTGAATATTTGCGAACCCAAAGCCGGATGTCTAGGGCTACGGAATTTTTCAACCCCTATATCGGCGAGGTCGGGGATTATGCTCAAGGATAAATAATACTTCTGTGGAATAAATAAGCATCATGTAAAGTTTTAGCAACTTTTTGTTCAATTTTTAAAGCTTACTGATTGAAATTCCTGGTCAAAAACCACTCCGCCTTAAAGCGTTATGGCATGGAACATAACTGACCACAATTTTTCACCTTAATTGCGTGGTGCTTGATAAGGCAGAGGAAAATCCTTATTTTTTACATCCATATAAAGTCGTAGATATTTTACCAACATGCGTAATGGTTTCGATTTGAAACTTGCAGGTGTAGCTGATCTTGCTTGCTCCAGTAACAAAAGTCATGAGGCACACATAGAAGGGACAAGCGTATGAACAAGATAAGATAAATGCGGCCTTCTTGTTGTGAACTTGACTTGCGATCTTTGTGAAAGGAATTTACAATTAGAGACAGCGGTTTCCGTACATACGAATTACGCGATGACGAAATGTCACGGACAAGATTAGCTGTCCCATTTGTCCCGGGTTTCCTGGGACATCCTCTTGTTGTGAGTTTTAAAGAGATCTGGCCCAGAGTCCCAAAAAATCTGATTCGGGATGCCAAATTTCCAGGGTTTTCCAAGTCATAAGAAAAAGATATTTCTGACAATGCAGACTAACATTATGATTTTCCCTTGGTTAGAGAAAGCATCTACAAGAATAGGAGAGATGTTAACCAGCCAGTAACAGGAATGAATAGGACAGGGAGAAGGAGATGTGTAGATTAGTGCTTTTAATGTCGGCACTGCAATTGCGAATGAAGACGAAGTGATGTGTGAAGAAAATTCAGTAAGTGAACTGAACGAATGTATGGATGTCTGTAGTGCTCTTCTTTTATTATGATGATACTTATTATTTTTCATTTATTTTTTATCTGTACGTAATAACTTTGTTGCCTGAGTTATCTCCTTATGGCAACATAGTTTATTAATAAATTACTCAGCTTTTTTCATTACGTGATAAGTGAAATATTTTGTTTTTACACCCGCAACCTAAATGTCATTAATTGTCCCGGTTTTAGGGTTTTAAAAATGGGATTCCTATGCATGGAAAAAATATCCTTGTACTGGATCTCATTCCACTTAATTGGTACTCAATGATGTCTATTTTTACTCTTCATTATCTCACAAAAGCCTTAAATTCCTTACACATTGAAATGTCGTAGCAGCAGTTTGTAAAGATCCCTTGCGTCTTCTAGTGCTCTGTGGACAGTTCCGCGTTCCCCGACGATTGTCTGGTACAGATGCTGCAGTGACAAGGATCCGTACCTTGTAGATTTGTCTTCCTGGAAGATGGCATTGGAATCGCAGAATCCTTTTACAACCTACATAATGAAATTTATATAACTTTAATTACATGTACATAACCATTTCAGTGCCACGACGCAATAATTTGCGCCTGACTTAAAATAAACTGAAAGAACAGAAACTAAAGATTTGCTAGCCAGGGTTAAAAAGTCCCCCCCCCCCATTGGTGTAACACCCCCTAGTGGCCCAGGGCCCCCCCATTATCGAGGCGTCACACCCACCCTCAGACCCACCCCATTCGGTAGGACTGTTCTGGCCCAGGGATTCC
>Ga0123357_10007298_pt1 | contig 13641 bp, 10 predicted proteins | sample TergutEmb28metaG_FD_89873 | JGI IMG/M metagenome (GOLD analysis project Ga0123357, IMG submission 89873) | Embiratermes neotenicus P4 segment gut microbial communities from Petit-Saut dam, French Guiana - Emb289 P4 | ecosystem: Host-associated > Arthropoda: Insects > Digestive system > Gut ... | reverse complement strand
CACCACTTGCTTGCGCCGTTCGTGCAGTTGCTCCAGTGTCGAATATCTTGCGTCGTCTTTTTCCATCTCCACCACATGGGGATCAATCCAAATATTTCAAGTATTATCGTGCCGAGTCAATAGTGACCAGTATGCAGGATGGGGTGAGCGTAGCGAAACTCATCATTTCTCAATCCGGAACTCCGATGGGTTTCGCTTGCGCTCTACCCATCCTACGCGCCAGCTAGGTGCCGGCGGATTTCCTGAAGGGCTGGATCAACAGGATCAAGAATGCGACGGCGCAGAAGCGCAGCCAGATGCCGAGGTGGACGCAAATGCGCAAGGGCAGGGAAGCATCCTGGTGGAATTTGCGGAAATAACGCGCCATTCCCCGGTGCTTGTGCCATTCGACGCGCAGGCGCCGCCCTTCACTGCATGCGCCTTGCCTATGTATAATTTCCACCTCCGGGACGAAGAGAATTTCATAACCGGCACGGGAAAAACGGGCACACCAGTCCAGGTCTTCGCAATGCAAAAAATAGCCTTCGTCCATTCCTCCCACGACATCGAGTGCTTCTCGCGATACCAGCATGAAGGCGCCGGAAATCGCCGGAACCGCGACCGGCGCGGCGGGCAGGGGCGTTCCGGTGAGATCGAAATTTGCTGCGACGGGGGAAATTCCAAATTTTCGCGCCAGTGCCGCCCCGAAGGGCAGGCTGCGGAAGAAGGCGCTCTGCGGGGTCGGCAGCAGACGCCGGCAACCGCGTTGTTCGCTGCCGTCCGGGTTGCGGATCAGCACTCCGGACATGCCGATGCGCGGGTGTTGGGTGCGCGCGGTGGAAAGGATTTCGACGGTGCGCTCCAGTGTGTCCGGGGCGAGCAGGCAATCCGGGTTCAGCAGCAGCAGCCAGTCGCCGCGCGCGTTGCCGAGCAGCCGGTTGACCGCCTTGGCGAAGCCGAGGTTGGCTTCGTTTTCGGTGATGGAGAGGCGCGGGTCGCCGCCGCAGGCGGAAGAGAGCCGAAGAAGGCTGTCGTCGGAAGAGGCGTTGTCGCCGACCAGAAACTCGATGGAAACGGTGCTGGCGAGCGCCGCCTGCGCGCAACGGGCGAGCCATTCGCCGCTGTTGTAGTTGACGACCAGGATCGAAACCAGCGGCGGGCGGTCGGCGGAAGCGATAGGGGAATGCGGCACGGGGAAAGGAAAGTCGCGGGAAATGGCGATTGTAGCAAGCCCTTCGGAATGCGAGGCGTGAAGCGATGCTGAATCTTCCGCTCTTCGTCTATCCGCTTTCGGCGGGGCTGGTCTGCGGCCTTTTGCTGCTCCTGCTCTTGCGCTCGCGCCTGGCCGGACGAATCGTCGACCGGCCCAACCAGCGTTCGCTGCATGAGCATCCGGTGCCCAGGATCGGCGGGCTGGCGCTGCTGGGCGGAGCCTTGCCCTTGGCTTTCGCTGGCGGCGCTCCCTGGCAATTGCTGTTGCTGGCGCTGTTTTTGCTGGCGCTCTCGCTGATCGACGATATATTCGGCCTTTCGGTGCGGCTGCGCCTGGCCGGGCATTTGTTTGCCGCGCTGTTCCTGGTGTTCTCGCTGGATGCCGCGCCGGTCTCGTTCTTCTCGCTGGCCGCTGGATGCTTCGCTTGCCTTGCGTGCGCCTGGATGACGAATCTCTACAACTTCATGGATGGATCGAACGGGCTGGCCGGCGGCATGGCCTTTTTCGGTTTCGGTGCGCTGGGCCTGGCGGCGGTGGCCGCAGGGGACGCGCCATTGGCCGTGCTCGGCGCTTCCCTGGCAGTGTCGGCGCTGGCTTTCCTGCGCTTCAATTTTCATCCGGCGCGCGTTTTTTTGGGCGATTGCGGCGCGATTCCGCTCGGGTTTCTTGCTGCCGGAATCGGACTGGCCGGAGCGCAGAAAGGCTTGTGGCCGTGGTGGTTCGCGCCGCTGGTGTTTGCGCCTTTCATTATCGACGCCACGGTGACGCTGCTTCGCAGGCTCTTGCGCGGCGAACGCGTCTGGCAGGCGCACCGGGAACACTATTATCAGCGCCTGATCCGCATGGGCTGGAGCCACCGCCGCACCGCGCTGGCGTATTATTGCGCTATGTTTTTCGCCGCTGCCGGAGCCTTCGCCGCCCGTTTCGCTGCCGATGCGGGGGCCGATCTTGCCTTTGTCGGCATCCTGTTCCTGGAACTGGCGGGGTTCGTGTGGGCGATGCTCGCGATTGACCTTGCCTGGCGGCGGCGTCCGCAATCATGAAAAAAACCCATTCGATCAATACGCGCATCCTGCTCGCCTTCCTTCACGACGTGATCGCCGTCGCGTGCTCGTGGATGCTGGCTTTTGAACTGCGCTTCAATTTCGATCCGCTGTCGGAACCCTATTACTACGGAATGATGACGGCATTGGTCTGGGTGGTGCCGATCCATGCCCTCGTCGCCTGGCGCGTCGGGTTGTACCGGGGGATGTGGCGTTTCGCGAGCCTGACCGATCTGAAGCGGATCGTGCTCTCGGTTTCGATTGCAGGATTGTTTGTTTCCGCCTGCGCCTTCATTTTTGCTTCGCGCGCCGAAGTGCCGCGCGCGGTGCTGCTGCTCAATCCGATCCTGATCGCTGTCTGGATGAGCGGAAGCCGCATTGCCTATCGCCTCCTGAAGGAACGCAACCTGTACGGGCACAGCCGCCTGCTCGGCGAGCCGGTGCTGGTCGCCGGGGGCGGCGACGCGGCCGCCCGCCTCCTGCGCGAGCTGGCGAGCGACAGCCGATGGCATGTGGTCGGACTTCTGCATAGCGATCCGCGCAGGCACGGCAGCGAGATTTCCGGCGTCAAGATCCTCGGCGGCTGGAACAATCTGGAGGCGCTGGCCGAACGCTTGCGCGTCAACCAGCTCATCATGGCGATGCCCGAGGCTCCGGCGCGCGCGCGCCGTGAAGTGATCGAGGCGGCAACGGCGGCGGGCTTGAGCGTGCAGACCGTTCCGGCGATTGCCGATCTCCTCTCCGGACGGGTGCCGGTCTCGCAGATCCGCCGCGTCGAACTGGAAGATTTGCTCGGGCGCGAGGAAGTCGCGCTCGACGATCCCGGCCTGCATCGGCTGCTCGCCGGGCGCGTGGTCGTCGTTACCGGCGCGGGCGGTTCGATCGGCGCCGAACTCTGCCGCCAGATCGCCGCCTTCGAGCCGGCGCGGCTGATCTGCCTCGAACTTTCCGAATACGCCCTGTATGCGGCGATGCAGGAATTTTCGGCGCGCTATCCCCATCTTCCGCTCACGGGCCTGATCGCCGACATCAAGAACAGCGCGCGGCTGGATCGCATCTTCGCGCAATACAAACCGGATGTGATCTTCCATGCTGCGGCGTACAAGCATGTGCCGTTGATGGAGGCCGCCAACGCGTGGGAAGCGCTCACCAACAACGCGCTTGGCACCCTGCGCCTGCTTGAGGCCGCCGAGCGTGCCGGAGCCGGAAAATTCGTGCTGGTTTCGACCGACAAGGCGGTCAATCCGACCAACATCATGGGCGCAAGCAAGCGCCTGGCCGAAAAATTGTGCCAGGCCCGCGCCGCTGCGCCGTTGCCAGCCCGGTTGCCTGTCGTGACCGTGCGCTTCGGCAACGTCCTCGGCAGCACCGGAAGCGTGATCCCGCTTTTCCGCGCCCAGATCGACGCCGGAGGCCCGGTAACGGTGACGCATCCGGAAATCACCCGCTATTTCATGCTCATTCCCGAAGCCGCGCAGCTTGTCCTGCAAGCCGGGCTGATGGGCGAAGGCGGTGAAATCTTCGTTCTCGATATGGGCGATCCGGTCAGGATCGTCGATCTGGCGCGCGACCTGATCAAGCTTTCGGGCTTGAGCGAAGAGGAAATTCCGATTGTTTATACCGGCCTGCGCCCCGGCGAGAAGCTCTATGAGGAATTGCTCGCCAACGACGAGAAAACCCTGCCGACACCGCATCCCAAGCTGCGCATCGCGCGCCCGGAAAGCCTGGCCGGGGTCGCGCCGGATGCCGCCTGGGCTGAAACCGTCCTCGCATGGCTCACCGGCCCCGAACCCGGCCCGGAATCGTTGATCCGCCGCCTGTGCGCGCTGGTGCCGGAGTATTGTCCGATGGCGGCGGAAAGCTTGAAGGGAACGGTGCAGCACTTTGAGCGCCCCATCGATCCGGTTGGAGAGGATGATTGGGAGGCCGCGCAATGACTGTACGGCCTCTCATATCCACAAAGCTTGTGCTGCTCGTGTAGGATGGGTAGAGCGAAGCGAAACCCATCATTTTTCAATTCAAAATTGCGATGGGTTTCGCTTACGCTCAACCCATCCTACGGATTTGCGAAGGTTCTATGAAGACGGATTATCTCGAAAAAATTCTCAACGCCCGGGTCTACGACCTTGCCATCGAGTCGCCGCTCGATCCTGCGCCGGGTTTGTCGCTGCGCAGCGGAAACCGGGTGCTGATCAAGCGCGAGGATATGCAGCCGGTATTCTCGTTCAAATTGCGCGGCGCGTATAACAAGATCGTCCATCTGCCGCCGGAACAGCGGGCGCGCGGCGTCATTTGCGCTTCCGCCGGCAATCATGCGCAAGGGGTCGCGCTTTCGGCGCGGAAGGTGGGTTGCCGCGCAGTGATCGTGATGCCGATGACGACGCCGCAAATCAAGATCAACGCGGTGAGCAGTCTCGGCGGCGAAGTGGTGCTTGCCGGCGATTCCTTCGACGCTGCATACGAACGTGCGCTGGTGATGGAAAAGGAACAGCAGCTCAGCTTCATCCATCCCTTCGACGATCCCGAAGTGATTGCCGGGCAGGGCACCATTGGCATGGAACTCCTGCGCCAGCATCCGGAGCCGATCGAGGCCGTCTTCTGCGCCGTCGGCGGCGGCGGATTGATTGCCGGAGTCGCCGCCTGGATCAAGCGGCTGCGCCCGGAAACGAAGATTATCGGCGTCGAGACTTTCGATGCAGATGCGATGGCCCGCTCGCTGAAGGCTGGCCGGCGCACGCGCCTTTCGCAGGTGGGACTGTTTGCCGACGGCACAGCGGTGAAAATGGTCGGCGTGGAAACTTTCCGGCTTTGCCGCGAATATGTCGATGAGATCGTTCTCGTCGATACCGATGCGATTTGCGCCGCGACCAAGGATGTATTCGAGGATACGCGCGCCGTGCTCGAACCCTCGGGCGCGCTGGCCATTGCCGGCTTGAAGGAATACGCGGCGCAGCACCGGCTGAAGGAAAAAACGCTGATCGCGGTGGCTTCGGGCGCGAATCTCAATTTCGACCGCCTGCGTTTTGTTGCCGAGCGTGCCGAGATTGGCGAGCAGCGCGAGGCGATTCTGGCGGTGACGCTGCCGGAAGTGCCGGGCAGTTATCGCAAGTTCGTTGGATTGGTCGGCTCGCACAACATCACCGAATTCAACTACCGCTACAACGACAACCGGGACGCGCAGGTTTTCGTCGGCATCCAGGTCGGCAATCGCGCCGAATCGCTGCGCTTCGTCGAGCAATTGCGCAAGCACGGCTACCCGACGCTCGATCTGACCGACGATGAAATGGCGAAGAGCCACATCCGGCACATGGTCGGCGGCCATGCGCCGGGCATCGAGAACGAAATCCTCTACCGCTTCGAGTTCCCCGAGCGCCCCGGCGCGCTGAAGAATTTTCTCGACAGGATGAGCGCCGGATGGAATATCAGCCTGTTCCACTACCGCAACCACGGCGCCGATTATGGCCGCGTGCTGGTCGGGATACAGGTGCCGCCCTCGGAAAAACGCGAGTTCCAGGAATTCCTGAAAAACCTCGGCTACGCGCACCAGGAAGAGACGCAGAATCCGGGGTATCAGTTGTTTTTAGGGTAACTGCTTATTCACCCGGCAATTAAGGGTTGAAGAAAACCAAGCTGTCTCTCATGCGGCGCTTCGCGCCGCAGGTTGAAAATCAACCCTTAATTGCCGGTTCAATATTTGTTTCTGACTTTGGAGAAGACCATGCGCAGACGAGATTTCATGAAGACACCATTGATTGCCGCCAGTGCCGCCGTGGCAGGCGGGACTGGAATCCTGCCGGGGCTGTTGGGTTTTGGCGCAGCTCATGCGGCGTCCCCCGCTCCGCAGGTTCCGGACATCGCATTGGGTAACGGAATGAAAATTCCCCAGCTCGGCCTGGGCACATCGACCCTGGTCGATAACGCCGCCGAATCCGTCAGGACGGCCATCGAGTGCGGGTATCGCCTTTTCGATACAGCCCAGTCCTACGGAAACGAGAAGCAGGTCTGGGAAGGCATCAAGCAGGGCGGGCTTGCCAGGAAGGAGGCTTTCATCACCTCGAAGATCTGGACGAGCAATATGCGCAATTCCTCCCAAAGGGATTCCATCGACAAAAGCATCGAACTGCTGGGAGGGGAATACATCGACCTTTTCATGATCCACTGGCCGGTCAAGGAGCATATCCGGGAGACATGGGAAATCATGGAGGACTATGTGCGCAAGGGGCTGATCAAGAGCATCGGCTTCAGCAATTTCAACCTGCACCATATCGAGGCGCTGTTGCAATACGCGAAGATAAAACCCGTCGTCAACCAGATCGAGATTCATCCCTATCTGACGCAGGAGGCGAACGTGGAGGCCATCCGCGCCCATGGAATCGCCGTGGAAGCCTGGTTTCCGCTGGCCCATGGCCGGGCGCTGAAAGAGGACGCGATCATCGGGATCGGAAAGAAACACAACAGGAGCGCCGCGCAGGTGACGCTCAGATGGCATATCCAGAGAGGTTTGATCGTGATTCCCCGATCGAGGAACCCGGCGCATCTTGCGGAAAACATCAAGGTATTCGACTTCGAGTTGTCAAAGGACGAGATGGCCGCAATCAGCAAGCTGAACCGGAATGAAAGACTGATTCCGGGAGGCGATCCGGACAGCTTTTCCTGGTAACCGGCCTGCGCAGGATTCGACCCGCAGAGGCGGGTGATTGTCCGCCCCTGCGGGTTTGCAGCCCGAAATTTTCTAAATCTGTTTAAATAATGTTTGGCTACAGTAGAAAACTTTAATAAAGAATTATTTAAACAGATTTAGAAAATAACGAGGGAAAAACGGCGCTTTTTGATTGCAAAAAGCGCCGCTGTTGCAGCGAAAATCCTGGTCTCAATTTCCCTGGTTGTCGATCCAGACCCTCAGGCCCTGGGCGTTCAATTCGATGTCGGTTTCCCAGACCGAAAGCACTTGCGCGGGGCCCAGCTTGCAGCCGAAGCGTTCCGCTTCGTCGAGCAACAGGTGGGCGAGATTGGCGCGGATGCGCTCGTGCCGTTCCGCCGGACCGAGGCTGGTCTCGCGGCGCGCGATGGTCACGTGGGCGTCGATCATCCGGTGCAAATGTTCCGCTTGCGCCGGCACTTCGCGCAATTCGCTGAAATGCGTCTGATAGACGGCCTTCGGCGAAAACGAGCAAATCAGGTTGATCGAGGCATGCATCGCATCGGGTTCAAACTGTGTCGGCGAAGTCGTCGGAAAGACAAACTGGCGGCCATCGGTGTCGAGTTCCCGGCGGGAAATCCCGAAGATGTCCCCGGTAAAGACGCTCTCGCTTTCGCGGTCGACGATGCAGATATGGTGCTTGGCGTGCCCCGGCGTATCGAGGCAAAGCAGTTCGCGCCCGGCGAGGTTGATGCGGGTTTGATGCGGGGCTTCGATGACCCGCGCCGCAGGCACAGGCAGGATTTCTCCGTACAGGCGGCGCATCTCGGCGGCGCCATAGACGAGAGTGGCGCCGGCAATCAGTTTGCCCGGATCGATCATGTGCTGCACGCCGCGCGGATGAACCACCAGCCGCGCATTGGGAAAGTGGCGCATCATCCTTCCCGCGCCGCCGGCATGGTCGAGGTGTACGTGGGTCAGGATGACATAATCGACGGCTTCGTGCGTGATGCCGAGTTCAGCCAGCGCGCTCAACACATAGGGGAGCGAATCGTTGCTGCCGGTGTCGATGATGGCGGCGCGTCCGTTCTCGACGATGAAGTGGATTGCCGCCATCAACGGACGCCCGTAGTGCGCGTCGGTTGCGAAGACGTTCTTTTCGTAACGGGTGACGATGCTCTCGCTCATGACTCTCCTCCATGAATACGCTGGAATGTTTTGCCGATTTTTCCCGGAGATTCTTTTCAGTTCGCTCCGGAATTCAGGACCGCGCCACGCAATGGATCGGGGGAACAACAACGATTTTTATAGCGGGTCATTATCCCCGAAACTTTCCCCCGATGCACGCATCCCCTCTTTTGTTTCACAGACGGAAAAAATGACGGAGGGATTCTCCGGCTGCGCCGCTATTTGCGGGGCAGCGCACTAGACCCGGAAGCGCGCTGCCGTATCCCGCACCGTCCGCGCCAACTGGTCGATGCTGGTTGCTGCATCGGAAGAACTGTGCGCTGCAGCGCTGCTTTCCTCCGCAGCCTCGGCGACCCGCTCGACTTGTTGTGCGATGGACTGGCTGGAGGTGCTCTGTTCGGCAAGCGCCGAGGTGATGTCGTCGACGCGGGCCTGCACCTGCGCGGCGCCTTTCTGGATTTCGGTAATCGCCACTCCGGCCTGGTCGGCAAGAGCGGCGCCGGATTCGACGCGCCCTGCTGCGAGGTTCATCGAATCGACCGCCTCATGGGCGCTCTGCTGGATGTTCGAGATCATCGAGCCGATCTTTACAGTCGCGCCGGTGGTGCGCTCGGCAAGTTTTCTTACCTCGTCGGCGACGACGGCAAAGCCGCGCCCCTGCTCTCCGGCGCGCGCGGCTTCAATCGCCGCATTCAGCGCCAGGAGATTGGTCTGGTCGGCAACGTCCTTGATCACCTGCACGATTTCTGAAATCTGCTCGGATTGCTGGCCGAGCCTGGCAATGATTTCCGAGGATTGGCGCACCGCGCCGGCCATCGCCTGCATTTCGGAAATGGCATTGTGAATGATTTCGCCGCCCCGCTCCGAAGATTCGCCGGTGCGCTGCGTGATTTCCGAGGTTTCCTGCGCCTTCTGGTTGACGTGGTTGATGCTGATGGTCATTTCCTGCACCGAGGCCGCCATCGCGGAAGAGGATTCGCTGGTCGTCTCGGAACCCTTGGCGGCCTGCTGCGAAGTCTCCGCCAGTTCATCCGCAGCCTCGGTCAAATGGTTGACGTGCCCCAGGATTTCTCCAAAGGCGGATTGCACTGCCGACAAAAGCTTGTTGAATGAGGCTCCGGTCTGCCCGACTTCGTCGCCCTGGTCGATGGGGACGCGGCGGGTGAAATCGCTGCTTTCCTCGATTTCACTCATGGTTCTCTGCAAACCGACCAGGGGGCGCGTGATCGAACGGACGACGACAAAGGAAATCACCAGGCCCAGCACAAGCCCAATCCCAAAGGTGCCGAGCATCAACAGGCGGGAGAAATGGAAGACTTCCTGGCTCTTCTCGAATACCTCGTCGGCAACGACGTTCTGCTGGTTGAGCAGGCTTCGGATCGTGTCTTCGAGCGGCATGCCCTGATCGCGATAGCCGTTGGTAAAGCGGTCGACGACTTCCTGCGAATAATCCCCATTGCGCAAGGAGGCGATGGTGGGCAGGATGGTTTCGTTGTTGAAAACCTCGAACTGCCGGGTGAACTCGTCGGCCAGCTTTTTATCTTCCCCCGACAACTCGGAGGTGGTATAGGCATACCAGTAGGCCGTGGTTTCATGAAGAACCTGTTCGGCGTGATCCAGATGTTCGTCTACCGGATGACCCTCGTGCGAGCGATAGGCATTGCCCTTGGGATCGTGCTGGATTGCGCGGTAAAGGTCGGTCACGGCAAGCGGAATCAGGATGCCGACGGTGCCCATGTTGACCAGGGGAATCGTGCTGTTTTCGCGCGTGTTCTCTATTTGCACACGCATTTTTTCCATGCCGTTCAACCCGAGCGCCATGATGATGACAGAGATTACGATCAGGACAGCCACCAGGAAAGAAAGCCTTGTTCCGACTCTAAGGTTCTTCAGCATCACGATTTCCCCAAAAATAGGTTAGCTTCCATTGAACAACTTCCGCACCCCGAAAATCCTGCCGGACATGAGAAAGGTTTTCTCTTCTTTAAGGCGTTCCCTAATCCGGATCAAGGAATTCCTGCCAAATATACCCTAGTCGGATGCTCCTTCAAGCGTACATAATGCACAAATACAAGCGCGTTACCGAGGAGACCGGCAAATAGAGCGTGCTGTGCTTCCAAAACCTGGATACTGCGGCTTCGCGTGGGATGTCTTCGGCATGTAGGATGGGTAGCATGTAGGATGGGTAGAGCGCAGCGAAACCCATCATTTCTCCCTCCGCAACTCCGATGGGTTTCGCTACGCTCTACCCATCCTACGCACTGTGGTCGCCCCTACAAATCCCAATATGGTCAGGATTAAATCGAAACCGCGTTAGCGGTGAAAACATGGCAAGAACGAATCAACTCCCGCCCTTCCTCGCGGCATGATCCAGCGCCGCGAGCAGCGTGTCGACGTCCTCGCAGCTATGCGCAGCGCTGAGTGAAATGCGCAGGCGCGCTGCGCCCTTGGGCACTGTCGGCGGACGGATCGCCGGCGCCCAGATTCCCTGCTCGGACAAATCCCGCATCAGCGCCACGGTCTCCTCATTGCCGCCGACGACGAGCGGCTGGATTGCCGTTGGCGACTCGATCAGGCGCCAGCGCCCCGCAGCCGCCTGCCGGGAGTCGTTCCAGCCTGCCTGCAAGCGCTGCGCCAGCGCCCGTAAATGTTCGCGTTCCCTTTCCATGGCGGCAATCAGCTCAAGGCTTTTCGATACCGCGACGGCAAGCGCCGGACTGATCGCGGTGCTGAAAACATAGCTGCGTCCGCGTTGCAGCAAGTATTCCGCCACCGTTGCCGAAGCGGCGACAAAAGCGCCGCCGACACCGGCGGCCTTGCCCAGCGTGCCCATGTAGATCACCCGCTCCGCCGCCGGCAGATCGAAATGCGCCCACGAGCCGCGCCCTTCCCGGCCCAGGACGCCAAAGCCGTGCGCGTCGTCGACCAGCAGCCAGGCATCGAAGCGTTCCGCCAGTTCGAGCAATTCCGGCAAGGGCGCAAGATCGCCGTCCATGCTGAATACCGCATCGCTGGAAATCAGCTTTCTCTTCGCCGTGCTCGCGGCCAGCAGCGCGGCAAGCGCGCCCATGTCGCTGTGCGCGTAGCGCCGATGCTCCGCGCCGGAAAGACGCGCGGCGTCGATCAGCGAAGCATGGTTCAGCCGGTCGGCGAATACCGCGTCGCCGCGCCCGACGAGCGCCGGAATCACCGCCAGGTTTGCCAGATAGCCGGTGGAAAACAGCAGCGCGCGCTCAAAGCCGGAAAAGTGCGCCAACGCGATTTCGGCATCCTCGTGCGGACGCAGATGTCCGCAGATCAAATGCGAAGCGCCGGAACCGGCGCCCCAACGCGCCGCGCCCTCCGCTATCGCCGCCGCCAGCGCCGGATGCGCGGCAAGGCCGAGATAATCGTTGCTGCAAAAGGAGAGCCATTCGCGGCCATCGACGATTGCACGCGGCCCGCAGGCAGAATCGAGAATTCGCCGCTGCCGCAGCAGACCGTCTTCGGAAAGCTGCTCCAGCGCATGGCGGAGAGAGAGAATATTGGACATGTCGAGCTACAGGCAGTTTTCCGGAAAGAAGGTCGATCCAGGCGCCAATCGTCGCGCTTTCATTACAATAGCGCTTGAACGATGGGCGCGGAAATCGCGAATCATGCCACGTCCTCACCTCCGCCGTCTTGCGGCGATGCTCGATTTGACGCCGCAACGCGGCAAATGAAAGGGATTCCCCATGCAGGCAGCACGCATTCTCAGCACCCTTCTCGCCACGGCCTTTTTCGCCGCAGGAAGCGCGCAGGGCCAGCCGACCGTCAACGGCAGCGACGAAATAGACATCCAGACCGAAGTCACAGGGCCGCTTTACGCCCAGACGATCAAGATCACCGCTACCCCGAAAAGCACCAGCAGCACCAGCAGCGGAAAAATCCTGATGTACGCCGCCGCCCTCATCGACGGCGTGGGCCTCTTTTTCCTCGACGAAAGCGGCGACTGGTTCCCCTTCATCGACTGCAAGAGAACCCCGATCATCTATTACGGCGTCCTGGGCCGGGCGGTCGAAATCGAAGTCGTTTCCGATCCGACCAATCTCACCGGAGTCGCCGGAACGCTGATTGCCGTCGGCTTTGGCCTCAGCGACGCGCCGCCGGATGCCTGCGCCGACATGCTCGAACAGCAGCGCTACACGCCGGCCCATATCGTCGGCACGCGATAGATTCCTCTCCGAGGAGGGGTGGCAGCGAAGCTGACGGGGTGGTCAAGCCTCCCTCTTTGAGGGAGGTGGCGCTTTAGCGCCGGTGGGAGTGCACTCCCCCTGCCGGCTTTGCCGGCATCCCCCTCGAAGAGGGGGACTTTGAAAACCAACGGCGCTCCAAGGAGCGCCGCTGTTCAATTCCCCTCCGAGGAGGGGTGCCCGCAGGGCGGGGTGGTTATGGATTCAAGGCGCCACCCTGAACACCCCGCAATAGCGCCCATTCCTCATCATCTCATCCACATCCGTCCCATGCCCGGTGTATAGCTCTGTTCCGCGAATGGCGCGGACATCGAGCCCGTCGACGAGGGTCTCGGTCATCAAACCGGTTCCGGCGGCGGAATCGAGCGGCAGCAGGGGATTGTCCAGCGATTCCCAGCCACGAAGGCCGTTGTTCTGGAACCAGCCCGCCGGGGCATAACCGGCGACCGCAAAGATTTTCTGTCCAGCGCTCAGGCTTTGCGTGTGTTTCAGTGTCAGCTTTACCCAGGTGCCCTTGATCGTCAGCGCAGACGGCGGGCAGGCGAGTTTTCCATCGCTCAGCATGAAGCTTCCCTTTGGCGGGGTCAGCGCATCCGCCGGACAGCCCGAAGCGGGCATCGGAGTGGTGATCCATTCCGGCGCAGAAACATTGCCTTCGAGCACCGTCACGCGAGTACTCGTGCAGACGGGATCGACCGTCGCGCGGATCGTGGCGCTGGTGCTGCCGGTATGCGAATCGTTCAACACAAGGTCTCCGTTCCTCGCTTCGAGCAACGGGGCTCCCGGAACAATCGTGGAGATGTCAGCCGTGCCGCTGTCGAGAATCAACGCGCGTCCGCTGCCTGCGGAGAAAATCTCGAAGCAGGTATTTCCGGCAAGCGGCACAATCGTATAAGGCACATTGTCGATCCGCACTGTGACCGGGGCGCTGCCCGAGTCTCCAAGGCAGAAGCCCGAATTTCCGGAAGGCGCGTTCCAGGCGCTGCCCGGGGCCAGCGTGTCGCCGTCGGAGAAAGTCGGGTCGGGGGTGGGCATCGGCATGGGTGCTGGCGACGGAGTCGGTGGCTGCGGCGGAGTCGGCGGCGGCGACGGAATGGCTGCGAAGCTCACCGTGATGACGTGATCGGCGTCCACGGCGCTCAAGACATAAGTTGTGCCGGAAAGCGCGCCCTGCGTGCCGGTGGTGGTGTCATTCACCGTATCCATGGCGTAGCCGCTGTCTGGCGTGATGGCGAAAGTGATGCTGCCGCCATCGTTCACCTGAAAAGTGCCGGACAAAGCAATCGTGCCGCCAGCGCCTGCCGAAGCGTCAATGTTGTAGAAGGTCGCTTCCGTGGTTGCGCCAGCCGCGTAGCCGCCTTTGCCAAT
>Ga0123357_10007296_pt1 | contig 13641 bp, 12 predicted proteins | sample TergutEmb28metaG_FD_89873 | JGI IMG/M metagenome (GOLD analysis project Ga0123357, IMG submission 89873) | Embiratermes neotenicus P4 segment gut microbial communities from Petit-Saut dam, French Guiana - Emb289 P4 | ecosystem: Host-associated > Arthropoda: Insects > Digestive system > Gut ... | reverse complement strand
CCGGCGCCACGATCGCCGAGGTCGAGCAAGCGGCCCGCGACGCGAATATCCACGAGTTCATCTGCGGCCTGCCTGACGGCTACGACACCTACGTGGGCGAGCGCGGCGTGCGCCTGAGCGGTGGCCAGAAGCAACGCATCGCCATCGCACGCGTGTTTTTGAAGAACCCCCCGATACTGATTCTCGATGAGGCCACCAGCGCGTTGGACAACGAGAGCGAGCGCTACGTGCAGCACTCCCTTGAGCGCCTGTCGCACGGGCGCACTACGCTCGTGATCGCTCATCGCCTGTCCACGATCCGGGCCGCCGACCACATCCTCGTGATCACGAACGGCCAGGTCCGAGAGCAGGGCTCGCACGCCACGCTGCTGGCCGCTGGCGGCCTCTACGCCCACTACTACAACATGCAGTTCGAAGGGCTTGAAGCATAAACGCGTTTCTCAGTTGCAAGTAGGGGCAGTATCAGAAGCTAGTTTCTCCGGTAAACGTCTTTACGATTACCGATCTTGAAGATATAGATGACAACTTCCCCATCATCAATATGCGCCAGAAGCCTCCAGTCACCAACACGATACCGCCATTGATCGCTGCGTGGACCAGTCAAAGAATGACCGAGCGCACGAGGGTTCTTGCAATCAACCAGATTCTTGTTTATCCACGAAAGGATGAGCGTCCTGGTTTGAGGGTCAATCTTGTCGAGCGTCTTGAGCGCTCGTTTTTCGATTTTTACCGCGTAGCCCATCGGAAAACTATGCACCATAGCGTTTCAGTACGTCAGAGAAATCAACAAACTCTCCCCTACTTGTTTTCATAGCTTTTTCCAGCTCGCGAAGATCGAATTCATCTTCGATCCGTTCAAGCGCAGAGCGTCTCAACACTTCTGCTGCAGATACCCCTTGCAGGGCGGCATAGGATTGGATCAGGGCTTTCTCATCTTCGTCAATGCGAATAGTCATGGTAGTCATAGGAGCGCTCCTTTCGGTATGTACATTGTAACACATCGTTTTCATGAGCGTTCATGACGCGTATTCTGAACAGTGCTCCTCTTCGGCAGGTAAAGTTTCCCGATCTCGCAGAGGGCGGGAAATGTTCTGGCAAGCAATGGATTCGGCTAGCCATCTGGCTATCCTACCACTTGCCAGGCCGCTGCCGCGCCTTTGAACCACCCACCTTGAATATCTCCCGCAAGTCCTGGACAAAGAGATACTCTGCCCTGCTGGATGGCGACGTGCTGTCCACTTGTTCTTTTATTTCCGTTATCATGTCACCTCCCGTCAGTATGTAACGCGGCATCGACCCGGGAGGTTTAGGTCACATACTTCCATCATAACGGAGCTGTCAAGTACAATTCGATTACGCACAGCCTTTCAGCCGCAATTCGACTGCGTCCAATCCCATCCACTCTTCGCAAATATAGCCTCGTGTATAACACGACGCGAAACTAGCCGCGCTCACTCATGGCAAACATCGCCTCAATGTCCATTTAGACAGAGCTGCCCGGATGGCAGTTTATTAGGAGGGTCTGAAGTCCTTAAGGTTTGGGATTATGGTTTCGCTTCTTTGGAGGGTCTCAGGGATTTCCCTGAAAAGTTCCTCGTCAGAGGAGCGAGCTGCCAAAATGGCACACTTTGGCGTTGCTTGCGGAAAAGTAATCCCTACTTGGCCAGCGCCAGAAACTCTGACGGGCTCATCACTTTTGGCTGTCTCGTGTTCAATTCCTTGAAATGCTTGTCGCCACTCACAATGACGTCGACAGCTCCGGCTATGGCGGCGTTAAGGATCGGTTGATCCTTTGGGTCTGTGATAACAATATCAGTTTGATCGCTCTCTGATGCCAGCTCAAAAGACATCGTTCTAAACAGCTCCTGTGCCGCAGGAAGAAGCTTCGGGTACTTCAAACGCAGAACGCTCTCGACCTCGTTGATGAGGTAACTGCTCAATACCATTTCATGTCGACTTGCAATGCGGGTCAGCACCTCAGCAGGCTTTGAGTCCGGAAACATCAAAGCTGAAATGATGATATTGGTATCGGGCATTACCCGCATCAGGCGTTACGTCCGTAGCGTTGTTCCATGACCGCCTCAATTACATCATCATCGCTTTTCCAGCCAATTTCCTCAGCGGCTCCGGCAAAAGCTTCTTGAGCTTTTTTTATAGCGGCTACCGATGCGTTGTCGATGACTACATCGCCATTTGCGCGTTGAAAGAACAGGACTTTATTGCCCGGCTTAACGCCGAGAAGTCGCCGCACCTCTGCCGGAATAGTCACTTGCCCGTTGGTAGTCACTGTTGAGAGGTCCATGATCGCTTCAGACATGATACCCACCTATCTCTTAAATCTAATAACCTTATTAGATTATAGCATTTCCGTTTCGCCACTACCTCTGCCAAAACTTTTATTCTGGGCAGGAGCTACCAGAGAGGCCTTTCTGGGTTGCCAGAAAAGCAAGCAGGCCAAGAGCTGATAAGCTCCCGGCCTGCGATGATTCTGGTGCACCGTGTAGGGTTCGAACCTACGACCTTAGGATTAAGAGTCCTCTGCTCTGCCAACTGAGCTAACGGTGCTTATTGGCATGTGCCCTGCGCCCTTCATGAGCACAAAACACGGAAATTCAGTATAAGCTAAACGGTTCCTTCCGTCCAGCTATTCAGATAATGTTCTTGTTCGGAGGTGAGCGCATCTATATCGACGCCCATGCTGCTCAACTTCAGGTCCGAGATCTGGTACTCCAGGTCCTCCGGCATGTCATAGACCTTTGGCGTCAGCGCGCCCTTGTTGGCGAGCATCCACTCGGCGGCCAGCGCCTGGGTCGCGAAACTCATGTCCATGACCGAGGCCGGGTGACCCTCCGCGCAGCTGAGGTTGACCAGGCGGCCCTGCGCCAGCAGGTAGAAGCGACGGCCATCGGGCATCGTGAACTCCTCGACCAGGGGCTTGACCTCTTGGGCCTGGATCGCATGCTCGCGCAGCCAGGGGATGTTGATCTCGATATCGAAGTGACCTGAGTTGGCAAGGATCGCGCCGTCCTTGAGGTTGACGAAAGCCGCCTCATCGATCACATGGCAGTTGCCCGTGACGGTGATCCAGACGTCGGCCTGTCTGGCCGCCTCAGCCGCTGGCATGACCTCGCAGCCATCCATGACGGCCTCAAGCGCCGCCAGGCTGTCCACCTCGCAGACGATGACATGCATGCCCATACCTTTTGCACGCAGCGCCAGGCCCTTGCCGCACCAGCCATAACCGCTGACCACGAGCGTACGGCCCGCCAGCAGGCGGTTGGTCGCACGGACAACACCGTCGAGCGTGGACTGGCCCGTGCCGTAGCGGTTGTCGAAGAAGTGCTTGGTCTTGGCGTCGTTGACCGCCATAATGGGATAGCGCAGCGCGGAGTCAGCCTCCATCGCGCGCAGGCGGATGACGCCGGTCGTGGTCTCTTCCGTGCCACCGATGATCTCAGGCAACTGCGCCGGATACGCCGAATGGATATGGCTGACCATATCGCAGCCATCGTCCATTGTCATCTGTGGGTGGGTCGCGATGACCGCGTCAATGTGAGCGCGATAGGTCGCGTCATCCTCACCACGGATCGCGTAGGTCGCCACCCCGTAGTGCTGCACAAGCGCCGCCGCAACGTCATCCTGGGTCGAGAGCGGATTGCTCGCACAGAGCGTCACCTCTGCCCCACCAGCAACCAGCGTGCGCATGAGATTGGCGGTCTCGGTCGTGACATGCATGCAGCCACCGATGCGCAGGCCTGCTAGGGTTTGCTCGGCTGCAAAACGCTCGCGAATAGCCGCCAGCACGGGCATGTCGGCGTCTGCCCACTCGATACGGGCACGACCCGTATCCGCCAGTGAGAGGTCTTTCACATCAAAGTTCATCGGCTGCTCCTTTTAAGTAAAGTTCGCATAAGAAACGTAACCATCATATCTTATATCGCCGGCTCAAACTGGCGACGCGACATGCCTGCTGACAGGATCACTTTATGGCTTTGCCGTACACCATAACGCGGTCGACACAGATCAGCTTTGAGCCAGTCTCCCGGGAAACTATCTTCAGCGTGTGCGTGACACCAGCCTTAAGCCCGCTCTTATAGAAAAGGGCTTGTCGATACGAAGTGCTGGGCGCATTGCAATTGATGATGCCATAACTGACCCCATCGATATAGACCTGGGCCTTGCCATAGGTTTTCGCACGGATACCTTCCCACTCGATAGCGGTCCCCGTAAACTTGACTGAAACTGACCGTCCCGCAACCGGCGTGAGCCTCACCGCACCGCCATAAGCAGCAGACGCCTTTCCTGTCCCCCAGGCGCCCGCATACTTCATGACCGCATTGCTGTCCTCATAGGCATTCCAGCCGTTTGCGGAGAAGTCGGGCGCGCTGCCTGTCCCCTTGACCATGAAACGGTCAATACAGACAAGGGAGGGCGCAGAAGACGTGACGGTGATCTTTATGAGGTGGGTCCTGCTGGCGTCCAGGCCTTCTTTGTGGAACAAGGATTGTTTATAACGCGTCGGAGAAGTCTTCAGATTAACTGTGCCCTGCGACACCCCATCAAGAGTAACGTTTGCCGATCCATAAGTCGCAGCCCTGATACCGACCCACTCGATCCCACTGCCATTGAACCGAAACGAGATCGAAGCGCCTTTAGCTGAGGCGAGATAGACAGCGCCGCCTGATGACGCAGAAGTCGCCGCCTTGGACCAACTGCCCGAACGCGCGACGAAAGAGCTGGTCTCTTCGTAGGCGACCCAGCCTTTTCCTGGAGCAGTAGCAGGCTTTGGCCCAGGATCCGGACCAACCGCCCCTACGATGCTCACCGTGAAGTTGGCGCTTTTCAACCCCAACTTGATACGAACGTTGTCAGCGTTGCTGACCGAGGTCTTCGAGCCATTACTAAAAGTAAAGGTCGCGACCTTGTTCCAGCCGCCAGCCGCCTTTGTTAAAGCAATGGCTGAAACGTAGGCGCCGCTTGGTACGCTTACTCCCTTGCTTTTGAGCATGCTTGCCACCTGCGTACCCGTCATCGTAACGGTCCAGGAGTGACCGGGAGCGATCTTCTTGGTATAAGGGTCGGCCTTTGAGCGTATATAAGGTATGGCCGCCGACCAGACATCCTCAGAGTTAGCCGTCACATCGCTGTTATCCGAGGCAAAATACGTCGTTGCAACTGCGCCGTTATAAGTAACATATTTATTATTAGTCGCCGTGACCGCATTATTCGAAGGGGTGTCCTCCATTGCCGTCCACGCATTGTTATTAAAATTCGTAAGATTGCTGCAATACGCCTGGCCGCCATATACCTGATCGGCGGTCGTGCAAGCCAACGTTGAGCCCGCCTTCGCCTTTGCGTACGCATAGCTCCGCGCACAGAGCGCTTGCGCCTGGCTGGTCGCCGCTGCCGGACTATAGACCGCGCCCAGTTCACGTGGCACCACGCCGAACAGATACTCCTGCATCGAAACAACATTGACCAGTTTGAGCGTCGAGCCCGAAGCTGTCAGAACCATCGAGCCACGATAACGCGTATAGGCGCGCGAGAACGGGCCGCTTGCATTGGCAACAGTGATCGAACCAAGCGCTGTACCGCTGTTTCCGACGGGCGCAACCGTGACGCTGCTCGTCCCCAAGCTGACTTTAGCGGCACTTCCTGCCTGCATTGAGATGATCCCACCAGAAGCAGTAAAGCTATAAAGGTCTCGTGGTTTGCTGACGCCATTGATCGTAAGGCTTGCAATTGACGGGCTTGCAGTGGTTAGCGTCCATGACGAACTGGCCGCGGATGCCGAACTGCCAACATTGACACGTGCTGCCGGGGAGCTTGAAAGTGTTGTAATGTTAACCCCCGTGAAATACTGGTCGATGATATTAGTAAGGGTTTTGCCTTCTTTGCCCATTTCAATAGCCCCATATTGGGACATCCCCAGCCCATGGCCATTACCCGAACCACTCAAAACAAAAGTGGGGACTGTTGCCCCGGCGTCAACCGGGACCGTGCCTAACGCCAGTAATAAAGCCGCTATACTAAGCAGCAGGCGGTTGGAGAACCGCCGCCCCCTTTTTTTTGGTGCGTACATGTTCTTACCTCCTGTTATCACATTAGTTTGCTGTTGCCACCGGAACTTTTGAGAGATCCCAATCCTGCCCGATCACAACCAAAATATCAGTTGAAAAAGCCTGAAGGCCATTATTCGGCGCCACCGTCATGCCGGGCAACAAGCTTGATGCGACGCTCTGTGCCGCCGCCTGATTCGTCGTCTTGTCAGTCCTGTAGTACACAAAGCTCTGCTGATACACTGACTGGTTCGCAGCATTACCGACCGCGCCCACGTTGTAACCATGCGCCAACAAGATCGAGGCCGCCTGTTTGGCGATGCCATTACGTTGCGTGCCATTCTCCACCGTGACAGTAATCTTGGAAGGATCGACCGTGGTCGTTGGCTGCGCGGTTGCCGAATCAAAAGGCTGCTCGGCGGCAAATCTGCTCCAGATCATCGCCGTGGCCGCTTTTTCAGTATCGTTAGGAACGACGTAGGGAGAGATCCACTCCCCTGGCAGCGTTATCGTATAGAGACGGTTTGAGTCAAGGCCCTTGAACGTAGTCGCCAAGTTCTCCAGTTCAGTCAGCCCCAAGTCGGTTGTGACATAGTGCGACGAAGTGTTCACCACGCTCAGAAGCTGCGATTTAGGTGTTGTGGCCAGCTGGTCGATCAGGGCCTTGAAGAAGAGCTGCTGCGTCGCCATGCGTCCAAAATCCTGATTGACATACGTCTCTCGGCTACGTACCACGGTGAGCGCATGGACCCCATCAAGGATCTGCGGCCCGGCGTCAATAATTGACGCGCTTTTGTCCCGCGTGTAATCTGCATCCGGGTCATCGATACGTTGCGGTACATTCATTTTGATTCCACCAAGAGCGTTTATTACATTCTCGAAGCCGACGAAATCTATTGTCATGACATGATTGACGTCTTGGCCCGTCACTTGCTCCACCGTCTGAATAGCCAGAGCCTCCTGCCCATAAGCGTAGGCCGCGTTAATCTTCGCGGTTCCATGCCCGGGGATATCCGCCTTGTAATCACGTGGAATGGACACCATCCATATCTGTTTAGTCTGAGGGTCGACGCGCGCAAGGATCATAACGTCACTACGATAAGAAGTCTGCCCCTCCCGCTTGTCGCAGCCAAGAAGCAGGATATTAAACGGCTGGCCCGCGGTCGCCTGATGGGTAATAGCGCCCCGGATATCCTGGCCGTTCTGCTTGTTGGTGTGAATGCGGTTCTGCAGAACCCCCAGATAGATCCCTACGCCACCAGCGACTGCCGCGACCACGAAAAAGATAGTCGTAAGGATGATGATGAGACGTTTTCGCGTCCGTTTTTGTCGCCGATCACTCTCAGCCATCAAGCGCGCCGGCGCAGCTTCGAGCTGGGAAGAAGTCGCCAATCCTGTTGTCCGCAACGAGGACTGCGCGGCTTCACGTCGCACACGCGAGCCTTCTGCGCCACTTCGACCTTGCGTGCGGCGACGGACCCCACTGGCGCCGATAGTACTCTCGAACTGCTCACGAGAACGGCTGTTTCCATAGTTTCGGGAACGTTTTCCCATAAAAAGTAAGTCACTTTCTGTTTATAGCTGACGAGGGAACTCCCTTAACGACTCTTCATGGCGTCGTCTCCGTAGAAGCCTCTCTGTACAACCAGTCCAGCTATAACCAGTATGACCGATGAGTCTTGCTTGTTGCGTAGCTCGTGTGAGAGCTGTTACTTACTTTCGCCTGACATCTCCACAGAATACGCACACTCTCAATCAGGCTCACTCTGACGAGTAATCCGTGCGCCTAACGAGGCCAGCTTGCTGCAAAAGTCTTCATAACCCCGATCGATATGGTACACATCATGGACGGTCGTAGTCCCTTCTGCGACCAGGCCGGCCAGTACTAACGCGGCTCCTCCACGCAAATCTGGACTGATCACGGGAGCGCCGGAAAGAGAAGTACCGCCCTTAACAAGCGCATAATGGCCTTCAATGGAGATATCGGCCCCCATGCGACCCAGTTCATCAGCAAACATAAAGCGATTTTCAAATACGTTCTCCGTCACAAGGGACGAGCCTTCTGCAATAGCATCGGCCGCCATGAACTGCGCCTGCATATCGGTAGGAAACCCCGGGTACGGCAAGGTTTGGATATCGACCGCCCTGAGCTTGTCAGCGTCATGCAAGTGGATGGACTGAGGGCCGCGCTCTATATGCGCACCCATCGCTTCAAGCTTGCGCAATACGATATCAAGGTGGTCTGGATCCACTCCTTCTACTTCAATATCCCCTCGTGTCATCGCCGCCGCAACCAGGAAAGTACCGGCCTCGATACGGTCTCCAATAACCCGATGACATACTTCGTTCACCTTCGTCGTACCGGTGACAGCAAGTTCTGCGGTCCCGGCGCCCTCAATCCCGACGCCCGCTTCCTGCAGGAAGGTAACCAGATCAGTGATCTCTGGCTCACGCGCCGCATTCTTAATAATCGTTGTTCCTTGAGCGCGCACGGCAGCCATAATGAGGTTTTCCGTAGCGCCCACACTGGGAAACTCCAGCAGCACCTCAGCCGCCAGCAAGCCTGAAGCGGGTACCTGCACGTTGATGTAGCCGTGCTCGATACAGACCTGCGCCCCAAGCGCCTCAAGCCCGGCAATGTGCATGTCGATCTTACGCGACCCAATGTTGCAGCCACCCGGCAGGGCAACCCGCGCCTGTCCACAACGCCCGGACAATGGCCCGAGCACTGCTGTCGAGGCACGCATCTGCGCCACCAACTCATAAGGCGCTGTGTGCGAGGCAAGATGATGGCCGTCAAGAGTCAATTCATGAGGAGCTGTCCAGTTGACCTTAACTCCCAGCGCCTGCAACACCTGCCCCATGATCTCGACGTCGGCGATGTGAGGCACGTTCTGCAGGACGGTCACGCCTTCGATAAGCAGTGAAGCTGCCATCAGTTTCAGGACGGAATTCTTCGCCCCTGCAACAACGACCCGCCCAGACAACGCTGGCGAATGTTCTATAGTTATATAATCAGCCATGACTTCTTCCTGAAACATAACACAGGTCACATACTATTATATGAAAAACAGGCCGCCTACGCCCGAGCGTAAACGACCTGTTCCTACGTATATGTTTTGCTAAAACATGATCGACGCTCACTGGCAAGGCGCTGGAAAACGTAGCGGGCTTTAAGGCCCGTGAGTTTCACAGGAACGCCACCAGGGGGCGTCTAGCGCGTTTTAGCCGTGCCCGTGGTGTCGCAGTACCGCTAATACCGAGCCCAACCAATCCATCTCACGCTGAAGATCGCTGCGCGCATCGACATGCTCCTCATCAGCAGGAAGCGCATCGCGCTCAGCCTTCAGGGCGTCGAACTGCTCTGATAGCTCATGACCATTGATCCCGGCAATCGCAACCGCACGGTCGGTCAGCACCGTCACATGATCGAGCGCGACCTGAAGATAGCCGCCCTGCAGAGCATAGACGTCCACATCTGCCGCCTGATTATCGAGCGTCAGACGCAACTCACCACTCCCCAGCTCGGTCACCATCGGCGCATGCAGCGGCAGGATACCGAATTCACCCATCGGAGACGTGGCCACAACCTGGCGCACCTCACCGGAGTACAGCGTCGCGGTAGGCGTGACGACATCGACTAAAAGAGTTCCGGCCATACCCGTAACCCCCTTTACGCCGCAGCCTTCATCTGTGCCGCACGTTCGATAACATCGTCAATCGTGCTCACATAGCGGAAAGCCTGCTCCGGTAGATCGTCATGCTTACCATCAACGATCTCAGCAAAACTGCGGATTGTGTCCTCCAACTTGACGTAGACACCCGGGTTACCCGTGAATTGCTCAGCCACATGGAAGCTCTGAGACAGGAATTGCTCAATCTTGCGCGCTCGCGAGACTGTCAATTTATCCTCTTCTGAAAGCTCATCCATACCCAAGATGGCGATGATGTCCTGCAGGTCCTTGTAGTGCTGCAAGATCTCCTGCACAGCACGAGCTACCCGATAGTGCTCTTCGCCGACGATCTCCGGGTCAAGCGCACGCGACGTGGAGTCAAGCGGATCGACCGCCGGATAAATGCCTTTCTCGGAAATGGCGCGCGACAGCGTCGTCGTCGCGTCCAAGTGCGTGAAAGCCGTCGCTGGCGCCGGGTCGGTCAGGTCGTCTGCTGGCACATAGATAGCCTGCACGGACGTGATTGATCCGGTCGTTGTTGAGGTGATGCGCTCTTGCAGCGTACCCATCTCAGTTGCCAGCGTTGGCTGGTAACCCACGGCTGAAGGCATACGCCCCAGCAAAGCTGACACCTCGGAGCCTGCTTGTGTAAAGCGGAAGATGTTGTCAATAAAAAGCAACACGTCCTGACCCTCATCGCGGAAGTACTCAGCTTCGGTCAGTCCCGCCAGGCCAACACGCAGACGCGCTCCTGGTGGTTCATTCATCTGACCATAGACCAGGCAGGTCTTGTTGATAACGCCCGATTCGCTCATTTCGTTAAAGAGGTCGGTACCCTCACGAGTACGCTCACCCACGCCAGTAAACACCGACGTTCCGCCTGACTCCTGGGCCAAGTTATTGATGAGCTCTAAGATGACGACCGTTTTGCCTACGCCAGCGCCGCCGAACAGTCCCGTCTTGCCACCCTTGATGTAGGGCTCAAGCAAGTCGATGACTTTGATACCCGTCTCGAATATTTCGGTTGAAGGCTCCAACTCTGGAAAACTCGGAGCAGGGCGGTGAATAGGATACCAGTCAGAGATGCCCTCTGGCATCGGTTTCTCATCCACGGGCTGGCCCATCACATTCCAAATGCGGCCTAACGTGGCTTTTCCGACCGGCATCATCATCGCTTTACCGGTATCAACGGCCTCCAGGCCACGCTGCAAGCCGTCTGTTGAAGACATGGCGACTGCACGGACGATGTCGCCCGGCAGATGCTGCTGCACCTCGCAGATCGTCTCAACATGACCGATAGGAGTCTCAGCGTCGATCTTAAGCGCATTGTAAATGGCAGGCATCGTTTCGGGCGTGAATTGAATATCGACAACTGCGCCGACCACGCTTACGATATGTCCTGTGTTCATAGATGCGTCCTTTTCTTATCATTGGTCTTCCAGAGCAGCCGCTCCGCCGACAATCTCTGAGATCTCGGTCGTGATGGCGCTCTGGCGCGCGCGGTTATATGACCGCGTAAGCGTACTTATCATCTCGGAAGCATTATCCGTCGCAGCTTTCATAGCCGTACGGCGTGCCCCATGCTCAGCTTCAGCAGACTCCAGGAAATACCCAAAGATCATGGCCTCCACATAAGTTGGCACCAGGCTCTTCAGCACATCTTCAGCCGACGGCTCAAAGATATACTCTAGATTCCTGCGCTGAGCAGGTGTCTTTTCCTGACCTGCAGCACTGCTCCCCTCATCCTCATCTTCGATGACAACCGGTAAAAGCGTTGTGGTCTGTGGAACCTGGCGCGCCACGTTAACAAAGTGGTTATAAATAATCTCCACCTTATCAAGCGTACCTTCGGTGTATTCACGGATAATACGCGCGGCAAGCGACTGGGCATCGGCAAACGTCGGCGCTCCTGTATGGCCAATAAAACTCATCACAGAGGCGATACCCCGGTACTGAAAATAGCTGACAGCTTTACGTCCATAGCAGACAAGCTCGACCTCAAGACCCTGCTTAAGAGCCTGGGCATAAGCCTGCTCAGCCAGATGAATAATACCTGAATTAAAGCCCCCTGCCTGACCGCGATCGCTGGTAATAGCCACCAGCATAATGCGCTTACACTCAGCATGTTCCTCAAGTAAGGGATGCGCCACTCCCGTGCCAGCCCGGCGCAGATCCGAAAGGATGTGCCGAAGAGCCTGCACATAGGGCTCAGCCGCATTCGCTTTATTCTGGGCGCCACGGATCTTGGCTGTTGAGACCATTTCCATCGTACGGGTCACCTGACGCGTCGACTGGATTGCCGATATCCGGCCTTTGATCTCTTTAAGGTTGGCCATTACTACATGCTCCCCTGCAGGTCAGCATAAACAGCGATAGCCGCCTTGAGTTCTTTCTCAAGGTCCTCATCGAGCTTCTTTACCTGAGCGATCTTAGCCAGAAGATCTGCGTTTACCGTACTCAGATGCTCAAGCATTCCATCCCGGAACGCAGGTACTTTCTCCGGCTCAATAGCATCCATGAAGCCTTGGTTTGTAGCAAAGATTGCCGCAACCTGTTTTTCGACAGGCAACGGCGCATAGCGCGGCTGCTTAAGCAGCTCAACCACGCGCTCACCACGCGCCAGCGTTTGCTTAGTAGCGTCGTCCAGGTCACTTCCAAACTGGGCAAACGCCGCCATCTCGCGGTACTGAGCCAGGTCTAGACGCAACGATCCGGCTACCTGTTTCATCGCCTTGATCTGTGCGTCTCCGCCAACACGTGACACCGAGATGCCCGGGTTGATAGCGGGGCGAACACCCTGGAAGAAGAGCTCTGACTGCAAAAATATCTGGCCATCAGTGATCGAGATGACATTGGTCGGGATATAGGCGGACACGTCGCCTGCCTGGGTCTCGATAATCGGCAGAGCCGTCAGTGAGCCAGAGCCGTTCTCGTCAGAAAGCTTAACGGCACGCTCCAGCAAACGGGAATGCAGATAGAAGACGTCACCCGGATAGGCCTCGCGTCCCGGAGGACGACGCAACGTCAGCGACATCTGGCGATAAGCCACCGCCTGCTTGCTCAGGTCATCATAGATGCAAAGCACATGCCGACCCGGATTATCCGCAGACGCCGGTTTACCATCAGCGCCGTTGTACATGAAATATTCGCCCATGGCACAACCGGCCATCGGAGCGATGTATTGCATTGGCGCCGCATCAGAAGCTGGAGCGGAAACGACGATTGTCTTATCCATGACCCCATACTTCTCAAAGGTCTCAACAATACCCGCTACGGTTGACGCTTTCTGGCCAATAGCTACATAGACGCAGAGGACATCGGAGTCCTTCTGGTTGATGATGGTGTCGATCGCGATAGCGGTCTTGCCAATCTGGCGGTCGCCAATAATCAGCTCGCGCTGCCCGCGTCCGACCGGGATCATCGAGTCAATGGCCAAAAGGCCGGTCTGCAACGGTTCGCAGACACCTTTGCGCTGAATGATACCCGGCGCCTTAAACTCAACGGGACGACGCCCGTCATAATCGATAGGACCTTTGCCATCGATCGGATCGCCAAGTGCCGAGACCACCCGGCCAAGCATGCCCTTGCCCACCGGCACGTCCACCAGACGTCCCGTGCAGTTAACCAGATCGTTTTCTTTAACCTTATCCACATCGCCAAGCAGCACCGCGCCAATCTCAAGCTCATTAAGGTTAAGTGCCAAGCCGAATACCTTGGCGCCATCCTCACAAACAAACTCGAGCAGCTCACCCTGCATCGCTTCTTTAAGTCCGGTGACTCGCGCAATACCATCGCCGACCTGAATAACTGTGCCCACTTCACGGACACCGAGGTCAGGCGTAAAGGCATCGATCTCTCTTAAGAACGACTCATCGAACTTCAAGTCTGAAAGCCCAGACATTATGCCT
>Ga0123357_10007295_pt1 | contig 13642 bp, 6 predicted proteins | sample TergutEmb28metaG_FD_89873 | JGI IMG/M metagenome (GOLD analysis project Ga0123357, IMG submission 89873) | Embiratermes neotenicus P4 segment gut microbial communities from Petit-Saut dam, French Guiana - Emb289 P4 | ecosystem: Host-associated > Arthropoda: Insects > Digestive system > Gut ... | reverse complement strand
TTATTCTGCTTCAATTCGTGAAGATCCAGACTCCCTTTCGCTGACGGATACCACTCCAAACCAACCACACTGAAACTCCAACACACATCGAACCAAGAACAATACAACCGATGTAGTAATTCAACAGAATAGTCGCAAGCTCCTGATGATGGATATATTAATGTCCGAAACATGTTGAGCGCATAAGAAGTGAAATAAAATAGCAAGTGACATCAAGTTAGTCTTTTGTTCTTCAAATTTATATAAATTTAAATAAAATATTTGAAGAAACTAAAGCCTGGACAATGATTGTAATCGTCATTTTCCTTCTTTCTTAAATTAAGTGTGAGACAAACTATTGCCTAGACAATTAATGTAATCGTCCTTTTCTTTCTTTCCTAAAGGTACGTGTAAGCTGGATATAACTATACTCCATTCTGCATATACATAACCGGTTTTCAAGAAAGAACGTTCCTAATAAACAATCATTGTAAAGTCACCTTCAGACTGACAGAAATCCAAGTAAAGCCATGGCTCCTCTAGGCTGGAGGTCGCTTGGCAGGGAACACATTCGAATAATAACGATGCTATCAAAAGGGAACGAATAAGGAACAAGTTGAAAGGAACCAAGAACAGAAGTTATCGTACCGTTGAAGAGATCTTACTGCTCCATCGCGTATAAAACTTGGTCTTTCACATCCAAAAAGGAAGAAAGATTTTACAAAACATTTCCAAGAAACATGTTTGACCATAAACGAGATCAAGGAGCAAATTATACCTCGACTTCGTCTAAAATGTTAGAGTGATTATAAGCCAAAGACTTCCAGTTAATGGTGAACGAAACGGAGAAGTGAGAAATGCATATAGAATTTTGGTTAGAAAATCTCATAGGAAGACAGCAGCTTTCAAAACTAAAATGGATGTGAAAATAATATCAAATATGCTACGAAAGCATGATTTTGGAATGTGGTATGGATTAAACTGACTCGGGACAGGTTCGATAGCGACCTTTAATAAATAGAATTCCCATGGCAGTAGGATATATCGCCACCCGCCACCAGTTGAGTAATAATCAGGGTCTAAAGGAAAACCCTGTGTCGTGGAGTTTGGTAGTTATCTGTTGGGAGACATAAGAACACTTGAGTTTAGCGTCACATTAAGAGCACAATGTTTAGTTGTATGCAGCTGCAATGTTAGGTCTATAAACCCAGGGTAAAAGAGAATGAACTAGGAAACTCCATTACCTCAGGTTGTTTTCTTGCTACGGTTCAAACTATTACGACAAGAGCCCACCCACCAACTGCGAAGTGTAAAATGTAATCCCGAAATAGCTTACATTAAAATTAACCGAAATTTGTGGAGAAACCAGTCTACAGTTGGTTACTTCTGACCTCGTTTACTTACCGAGGAAGAAGACCACCCCTTTACTGCCGAACTGTTTGCACAGAACGCCAGAGACCCTATTTGTTGATGGGGTAACGTATACTCCTTGCAATAGCAATTCTTTAGTCCTGGCTGTTGAAAGATATATAATTATAATTCATGCTTTTCATTCGGAAGCCCCAGGTTAAAACTTCGGCTAAGAGGCCAGTTTGACCCAGTTTTGTCCGTAGTTCACCCTCGTTCTTCCACGCAAATACTGGACCAGTACCTCAAATTAGGCCAACACCTCTTCCATCTATGGGTCGGGTAGCGCAGTCGGTACAGCGACTGACTACAGGCTGGACGGTCCGGGGTCGAATCCCGGTGGGGACGAGATTTTCCGCCCTTCCAGGCCGGCCCTGGGGCCCACCCAGCCTACTGTAAAATGGGCGCCGGGTCTTTCCCGGGGGTAAATTGCGGCCGGGGCGTGCTGCTGACCACTCACCCCCTTCTAGTACCGCGGTCAAGTACGAGTAGAGCTACACCTCTACCCACCCTCTGGGCCACACCGGGCCTATAACGGGATCACTCTACCTTTACCTCTTCCATCTGCAACCTTTCCTATTAATTTTTCAACGAAAACCGCTTTATTCGACGTTACATAGTCCGACAAAATATGACAGAATCGTTTTAACGAACATGAAACGCATTTCATACAGGCTATTTTCGGAGGAACTCTTTTTAACGAAGAAGCTAGCTTTTAAACATGTTGTGTGGTGCCCGCGTGATTAAGGTAATAGCTACAGCGGCAGGCACAGTAGTTAGGAGGCCTCCGCCTTACTAATGATCCTCGTTTCCGTACGCCTGGGAAGAGCTACAGAGGAGGAGGTTGCATGCTTTTTAATAAAAGCAGCGAAGCGGGAGGCGTTTTCGGGAAATTGCTACAGCCAATTTTAAGTTCGGTCATCAGAACTCCCGAGAGATTTCTAGGCTGCTCATTTTAAACACCATGTCAGATAATGGTTAAAATTAGGCACCTATTTAAAAAGCGAAGATGAACGATACAGTATAACAACGAAGAGGAAATACGGAATTCTCAAAGAATCTGGGGATGCGGCGTCATCACTATACGCGAGGTTCATTTACAGGTAAATCTTATGTATATTGAACCGTGCATCATTGTGATAGTTGAAGAATGAGAGACCAACTTGATGTCACAATTTATTAGGTTTTATTTCACTTCTTCTATGCTCAACATGTTTCGGATATTAATGCATCCATCATCTGGAGCCTGCGACTTTTCTATTGTATCACCACATTGGTTGTGAGGTGATACAATAGAAACGTCGCAGGCTCCTGATGATGAATGTATTAATATCCGAAACATGTTGAGCATAGAAGAAGTGAAATAAAACCTAATAAATTGTGACATCAAGTTGGTCTCTCATTCTTCAACTTTCATTTACAGGGTTTGTTTTCTTGATCGCCTGAGCTGCGTAGTTCAGTCCGTACTATGACTCACTGGGATGGTTGACTAGTGGGTTCAATTCCCGGTCACAGGGGGGAAGCAATTCCTCATCACCGTTTCCAAAAAGACTCTGAGGCACATCGAGCCTCCTGTTCAACCATCGAAGGCTCTCTCCCCGCAGATAAAGCAGCCAGAATGTCCAGCTAAGTTGAAACCAGCGCCTCAGACCGCAGCCAGCCACACCTCCTAACGTCGTCATTCCTGGCACCTGGCACAACCCTAACGCCTTATTTCATCACATAGCTTCTGGCCTTACAGCAAGCAGAAAAGTGTTTCACGCATACAACTCTCGCTGCACGCGCGCGCGCGCCCAGCTACTGGCTCATATATATTCACTTTGCAGCGAAGTTATTTTACCCTGGAGAGAAGTCGGAGCACGAAAGAGCGGCACTCGCCATCCGCTTCTGTCCAGTTTATGAATGTACAGCGCATGCTCAAACGTCAGCACAGTATGACGTGTAGGCTTAGCGAATAGTTTGTGTTATCACCGCGTTGCACGAGAAGTAAAAGCTAACGACGACTGCCACACTTCGCAGTGTTACATCGAGTCGCCGGCCTCTCACCGCGAGGGTACCGGTTACGATACCAGGCCAGCTGATACTGAATTTTTTATAAAGTATCTTTTTTTTCCCCCATGGCGCAATAGCGGGTCAGGGCTTCCTCGTTGTCGAAGCTTCACTGCCACTCCCAGGAACACCATAACCAGTTAGACTCTTCTGGACGGGTGATCAGCCCGACATGTACAACACACAGCACCCTCAATTGACAGTCATCCATGCCCCCGGCGGGTTTCTAACCCACAATTCCAGCAAGCAAACGCCCGAAGACCCACGCCTCAGAACGCGCGGCCTCAGCGGGCCGCATTATGTGCCGACCGCAGTGGCACTACCAAAGGTATTTCTCGTAGTACTTCGTCTTTGTCTTCGGCATATGCCATAAATTTCCATACTCGCATTACATTCCTCTACCACCGAAGACATAACAACAAACTTGGCAACTGGCAGAGTCGTTATATAAAACACTCTTCTATCTTCTTGCATCTGACTGCCTGTGGGAAGGGATCGGTATAATGACCATCCCACGAGTGGGAACAGGAGGAAACGGCGTTAGAAGACTGGTACAAGCGAGAGGGTTTTCTCTTCCGCAATGATCACACCAGCTCTGCACAACATTCAAATTCGTAACCAGTTGAAACTGTGATTGGGGGGGGGGTTTCCCCAAAGGAGTAAAGCGACCATGGCGTGAGGCTGACCGCTCACCTCCATCCAGTACCGAGGTTAAGAATGCGTGGAATGTTACCTACTCTTCCACATACATTTTCATGACGCTGTACATAATTCAGTTTGTATAAAATTTTCCCTTTACGTTTTTAACTGTCTGCGGGGCATCTGTTCTTCTATAGTGGGGTGAGAAGCTGTCAAGCGGGGAGAGAGATCTTCGCTGGATTTTCACGATTGTCCTACATCCAAAATGCAATATATTTTTCTTACTATCTCTCTATATTGTATAATGACAGGACGATACAGCAAACAAACGCACGCTTTGCTTATGCAGTGCATCTGTAAGAATTAGCGCAGTCTGTGCTAGCTATTCGTCATTCAGAAGATTGCATTTAGCCAGGGGAATGACATGTGCAATGTGCGGCTATTTGAGCTCACGTCAGGACAATACAGTCATGTTGAACGATCAGCCACCGCTTCAGGGACTCGTCAATAGTCCACATGACCGACGGAGGGGAAGAGCGTTAAAATATCTGGAATTGCTCCAGCCGCAACGGCCAGTGCCATGTACAAATCAATTTCAAGGGGAGAAAAACCCTTGCCGACGGCGCTGTTGTACAAACGTAGAAAGTGGACCAAATACCTTTAAGTTATCTGAGGTTTTAAAAGAGGTACTGGACACTCGAGGAATTTCAAAGGAATGGCATCAGGTGACGGTAAACTGTCAATTTTAATTTGATCTGTCTTTCAATTAGAAAAAGTGGCACAAACTGCAGGCAAGCTAATTTGTGTGGAAGTGGTGCCAGCTGCTAGATTATGTTTCTTGTCACCAGAGACTTCTACAACAGTTCACAGTACCTCTAAGATTTCAGAGCAACTGACCACCATGACAGTTCCTCAAGTCTGTCGAGATCTTTGAAGAAAAGTGATAAAGGTGTTACCTGTATTTCGACCCACATAACAGAATTTCGCTTTGCCAAAAGACAATTACGTCTTACGTCAAAGAATAAATTTCAGTCCGAACTGTTAATTATAATAACAGAGACCGAAAACAAACACAGCTTAGTTAAAACAAATTCAGCAATTAGTTAATAATTAGTATTTACAAAGTAGAAGAGCGTTCAACATTATTAATACAACGCCATACATTATTAATTAAACTTAAAAATTTGTCACGAAAAAGAACCTTATTACATATGTTAACGTCTTATACAATTTCCTCTTCCGTAACCGTTCTTCTTTTGCTGGTACCGTCCCTTCTTTTACTTACTTCCCCTGTGCGTGCGTCTACTTCTGCAACGAAGGATTCCTACACCCCCTGCTTTTTCATTCTTTGGTACTTTCTTGAAACAACTGCGAAAAGCGACTATTAGATTCGACATGTCTGTCTGTCTGTCTGTCCGCCCGTCCACATGGAACAACTCCGCTCCCTTGTAACGGATTTTTGTGAAATTGTGTACTTAGAACTATTACTAAAAATCCGTCAACCAGATGCAAATTTTGTTAAAATAAAAAAATAACACGTACTTCACATGAAGAACTATTTACATTGTTCTTTAATGGAGATAAACTGTGTTCTGTGTGAGGTACGAGATGAGACCGAAGAAACAGCTAACGGTCTGAACATAACAATTGAAGATCATCAACTCTAACCTGTTGGACTGAGATGAGGCATGGTGTGATGAGATAAGATGAGCTGAGCAGAGTATTGCTAAGGTAAACAGAAAACTTATTCGGTCAATAAAGAAGCAAACGTGCCAAAAGTGTTACAGCCTGCATATATTTTTTTTTTTTAGTTTTTGAACAATACATCGGGTGTTTGGGATCCCATAACACTCTCTGATCCTGATACAGCTTATTTCAATTAGGGTCAAGCACTTTTCATGTCAAAAGCCTTCCTTTTAGCATTCACAGTGTAGGCCAATTGAAGCTTCATCTTCCAAACGGAGCAACGAACACACACTGATCCATTTCATTCGATACAGGAGACCGACATATTTTGTCTCAAGTTCGTTATTCGTCACGAATAGCGCGAAAAAGTACGAAAGGTTCGTACACATTTGAGCATACGAGTTTATTCACCGGTGCACGTATGTCTGGTTGTGGCATTAGGCTTGTGTGATTTGAGATGCCATACCGTCGTTGATAAAAATTAGTCTGTCGGGGTAAGTCGCCTGACCATGAAGATGGAGGCAGCAAGTTCCTGTGAAACGTCGGTAACAAATCACCGATCAACACGAGGTCATGTCCCAGAAGGCTGTAAACTTCAAACTCAGGCCTCCATAAAGAGCGGAGAATTTCTTAAAAAAAATAATTATATGCGGCTATCAGCTTTTCAAGACGAAATCTGCTATACTGAGTTATGTGGCCAGTGGTCACAGCCTGCAGGCCAGCACAAATGATTTTAAAAAAAGCTAGCACATTTTGGACAGCGTCTTGCACTGTCCCCATTATTGATCGATCACGACAGAATTTTGCAGCAATCACAGCTGGGGCTGAGAGGCGGAGCTACATAAATTGCCTGTAAATTCTCCCACATCTATATAAACTGTGACAATTCAATTTCAACCAGTTCGATACATACGCATGGTTTTATTTCAACTGTGGACGGTTGGAACAGATCGGTTGTGCCATCTAGTCCTGTTAGGGTTACCGCCATTAAGGGCATTACAAAGAAACCTGATTTTAATGCACCACTAAACAAAAGTTACGGCCCAGGGTTGACCAAATATCTCACCCAAAGCAACACTTCATTCGAGGTTTAAAAATGACAAGTCACACCCACATTAAGAAATTTCACTCTGTGCTGTATAATTTACAAGTCGCACTGGTTGCTTCCTGTAGAGTCTACAGCAGCGCTATCCTCACTTATGCTTTGTAAAGTTTCGTAAATTTAAGTTGTCCTTCTTCACGTCTTGAAGGCATATTTGGGAGATATTATTTTATTCCACGCATTCTTAATTTAGGCACTAAATGTACTTGAGCAGTCAGCTTCACGTCCCGGCCGCTTTAGCTCAGAGAAAAAGAACCCGGTAATCACTGAATAGGAGACCAAGTGGACCCAGAGCTAATTTTGACGCTGTGCAGAAGAGACATATCTGTGCCCTTGCTGGGACCGAATTCCGATTTCACAGTATCCCACCTCAAAGACCAGTCATTATTCTGACTATGCTATCAAAATTCATGACTTTTAGAAAGTAAAAGAAATTACTTTTGGAAGCGCACGTAAGAACCTGTTTCACTGCAGGCCTACCGAAAATCTGGAATTTTCAAAAGGAATGTGTAACGTAAAATGTGGTAATAAATTGGGGCACCACAATAGTAACAAAAGGTTTAACGAAAAAATTTGGAAGCCATACGAGGTAAACATTCAACAGATCCACTACAAAAGACAGCTATACTTGGAACATCTCACATAATACAGAAAGTAATGCAGTTTGAAACTTGAAGCCTGAGCGGTGGGGATCACCATTGGTTCAACAGATAAAGCACGAAGAAGAAAAGGCCTGGGATAAGAAACATCACGACGATGGTGATGATGACGATGATGATGATGATGATATGATCTATTTAATGTTTTTTCGCCAAACAGTACAGAAAGGAACAAAGAAAGGTACCCACTACACAATACAAAAACACAAATCCTTACATTCATAGACCCACCACAACATATGTGATTACCTAACTTCTACTTGTCAATAAAAGTGTGTTTACTTTAATATCAGCCACTCAATGATACTATTAGAAGGTGCTGGTCTTGGACCATGAAAATAGAGAGAACAAGCTCCTCTGAAAGTCGGTAACTTTACTAATCTACACGGTATCATATTACAGAAAGCCTGAATCTCAAGCTATGTGTATTTCAACAGTCAGAATCGTCATGCACAGTTATCTGACTGCTGAGAAACGTAAGGAACCCACACATGAAGTTCTGATCAGAGGCATTCATGTTGTACTTAATTCGCTTCAACGTCCTGTCTGCTGTACTTTTCATATATTAGATTCTATTCTGTTCAGTCAGCAACTTCTGCTACAGTCATGAACTTAACAAAATAGCAAGGACGACTTACTTGAACCTATTAGGATCGTCCGTTTTGGTAAATAAATGGCCACGGAGCTCTCATTCCTGAACAGTCAAGACTCACTCAGCTGCTGAATAAATTCCTTGCCCATATGGAATTCGAAAGTTCATTAAGGTGTTCACATGGCACTACATCCTCAACCAGCTGAATCCAGTTTACCTCCTCACGCCTCATGTCTCAAAAATATATTTTAATATTATCCCCCTGCTTGCACCTCGCTGTCACACGTTGTCACTTGCCGTCAGCTGTCCGAACTAAATTTCTTCGCGCAATTCTCAGCTCCAATGCGTGCTGCACGTACAGCCCAGTCCATTCGCTTCGACTACACTAGCAGCACTTGATGATGAATAGAAACTCTGAAATTCTTCGTTAAGTAACGCTCTCTAACCTTCTGCTCCTCCCTTTCTTCGTGCCAAATGTACTCCCCTGCACTTTAACACCATTCCGACGACTGACAAGACTCACGCCCCACACAGAAAGCACAATTACAGGTTCGCATATGTCAGTCTTCAGGCTTTACACAGTAAACGGGTAGATAAAACCATTTGAGCTGTATGATACGAGTGGCAGCAGGTCTTCCCCAAACCTTATCAGCCCACTAACTAATTTGCGAACGTAATAAAATTTAATCCACCACTCTCCTACTCAAATACGGACTTTCGCCATATTTTCGAATATCTATGTAAGTATTATAATTCTCTCCTGCACTCTGGTGGCGGAATATGAAAGATACAGTAGGAGAAATTTTTTTAAAGTCTCGTTCTTCTTTTGCAGGGAAACATTCGCCGTCTGAAACTAATCGAAGTGTGTGCTCTCCTTAATCGTTAAAGCACTGGAGTGAACGAGTATTTAGTGGGCGACAGGAACATCTTTAGAATTCACACATCTGATCACAAACTAGAATCTTTACAATAATAATATCGCTTTATGTTGCTGTCCATACTGGAAACCACCATTACAAAAACTATTTGGTGTATCCGCAGTGTTTCTTGAGCCAGGCTTACAGTGTTGCAGTAAATGTTATGGAAAAAAACATAATTTAGAACACAGTGAACATGCTTCATTTTAGCAATACGTTGTACGGAAGTGAGCTTACAATGTATTGCACAAACAGAAGCCTCGTATACTGGCAGTGGCGTGACCTGATCATTAAACACTAAATGACAAAACCACCTCCAGCAGTACCTTTGAATAAACAAATGTTCTCTTCGACCATGTCGCAGAGAAAGTCTGGAGTCCCAGCTTCCTTTTATCTCTCTATTTGTGAATACTTCTGGTCACCTACGCCGAAACCATGGACAAGAGTCCCATATACGTTACGGACAACAAAGCTACAGGCGTAACACCCTAATCTGGACTATGCCAAACCCAAATAGCCTGTTGCTAGTGAAGGTTACTATAACCTACATTGCAGTGAACAAATGGGCTACACGATTGGTGGGGAATATACGATAGTCCAGTGGGGAAAGGGGAAGGTAACAGATCGAAAATGGTGTAAAGGTGTTAATCCACGGGACATTCGCCTATAGCCACAGTACAGTGTGGAGGTGTGATAACAAAAGAGTACACCCACATCCCCAGTACATTCTAAGGTACAGGTGTTCTCCAACAGAAATCATTATTACCAGGCACTGAATCTGTTGGGTTGCCAGGCAAAAGTGACATAATATGTCTTTAATGGCAAACACAAATCACGTATAGTAGCGAAGAGATAACTTGACGACTGTTAGAGCAGGGTGAAGAGGCAAGCTGATAAGCGGGGAAGCAATGCGCACGTACCGTCACGCATTTTCCATTCCTTTCCGAAACGTCCTTAGCACTTACAAACTAATGTTTTTGAAACATTTATAACGTCATCTGGTTCTTTCGAGGTCAGCCTGGCATAGGGCTACCATACGGCCTCTATGCCGAGAAAATACTTCCCAATTTTTTTAGTCATATTACTCTTAATGATGTTGGTAAATTACCAGATAGTAAGGCGCAGCATTCTTCGATTACCCTGTACAACTTCCGAGGGTCTGCAAATTTCAGCTTTTCATCCAGTCAGTCACACCTCTTCGAGATTCAGGTTGCGACTGTTTTAATCGGACTATTGTCGATATTCTGATGAACCTCTCTTTTCTTCTTCTTCTTCTTCTTCTTCTTCTTCTACTTCTTCTTCTTCTTCTCCTCCTTCTTCGGCATACGGTCCTTGTAATTTAACGAGGCCTCCTTCAGAATGATAGCCCGTACAAATCTGTCTTCTGCTTTCTTCATCTCTTGACACCTTTCGATTTCAGATCATTCTCAAGAGTCCAGCCACCTTAAATTTGGTCTTCCTGCTTTTCTCCTTCCGTCTGGTTTCTCCAGACATACTTTCCTTACGACCCTATCATCAAATATTATTACCACATGACCAGCCTACTCCAGCTTTCTCACATATATTGTTGTTCAACCTCATACCCTGAAAATTATTGCAATTCTACCACACTACATAGCAAGTTCAGTGGAGGGTTTCTACATTACTGATTGTTGGATCTTGAAATTTTATAAAAACTTCTTCTCGTCTCCTTTTATTGTTTCGCTTAATGTGTCTTGGTATCAAGCAAAAGAACGTCGTTTTTGATGCCATAAGATCAATATCACTTTTAAATTTGGTTTCGCTTCTTATCTTCCGTTGTTAGTATTCGGTATTCGCAGCTCTTACTACTGTCCGACTATAGGGACTGGCTGAATATAATGGACCAAAATGGTAAGTGTCAGTATTTGCAGCTCTAACTACTGTCCGACTATAGGGACTGGCTGAATATAATGGACCAAAACAGTGAGTGTCTGAAGTTTAAATTTGGTTTCCTTTCTTATCTTCCGCTGTTAGTATTCGAAATTTGCAGCTCGTAACTGCTGTCCGAATATAGGGACTGGCTGATTGTAATGGACCAAAATAGTAAGCGTGGTTTTAACAATGTATAAGACATACCATAAATTCCTACATTTGTGGTGGCGTAATAAGCGTAAAGAGTAAGATACCCCACATAGAAAAATAACCGACAGGGTGTCGCTGTGCGGACCATGAAGGCAAATAGGTACAGCTCCAATAATTAACCTCGGCATAAGATGGGCGAGTAGTCAGCTTCAGGCCCCTACCACTTTAACGTCTCACGATAACCAACCGAATAGGAGGCTGCACGGACCTCTAAGCCTGTCTGGACGCTTTGGAGAAGAGAAAAATCTCATGCCCCCGCCAAGAAACGAACTGCTGAACCCTGCGTAAATGTGGGCCGAAGCAGCATAAATTACACATACAACGTAAATGAAACAGAGGGCTGAGAATAAAGGAGCCTGTGTTGTAACCGCAAACGGAAATAATGTAAGTAGACAGCTAAACACATTCAGACCGATCCCATGACACTCTTTATTCCTATGCCATTTTGCGGGCTTCCGCAATAACTTCAAGGACTTTACGACCTGCAGCTGCCTCAGCCCACAATTTAACACTACCACGTGCAGCCTGTGTGCAATACAAATGGAAATTTAAATTAACCGGAACTTCTATTGAAACAAGACACAATAAACAACACTGCGCTCTACAAATGTCTCTGACATTCCTACCGCTGTACAGTACCAATAAGGCAATATACTCGTAAAGGGCTGTACATTGTTTCTCTTTTTGTATCGTGTACAGATGATTGATGTGACGTCATATAGGACTGGGCCATAGTTCCATACTACTGCATTGGACTGAAAATCTGACATGTGGACATGATCTCAAGTCGTGGCAGATATCTGGAGACAAACGACGTGGGGGAGAAGAGGCGGGAGTAGGGCGCCATAAGGGCGCGCGGCAGCAGATCAATAGCAATCCCCACCCTCTACCACCAAAAAACCACCCCTTCGTAGCCCACTTTAACGAGACTTTCCACTAAAGGAAAACTACCTGCAGAACAAAAGGGACACTACTCAAATTTAGCCATCACAAATAACAATCTTGAAATATTATCTTACTCTTGCGAATACACCCATTGTTGTCACGAAGAATAAACACAATAGGCCAGGACCACTTGCATTCTCATGATCCCCCATTCATCTTACACGATTCGTTGTGACATTCGAAGATACAGACCTATCTTAACTTAACTTACTTACTTATTTACTCATTCCATGGAACAGAGTCCTTCTTGAGACGCTAACCGGTTTTCAGCTAGTCAAGAAATTCCCCACATTTTATGGAAACCTAAAGTTCATTACCGCATTCACAAGTGTCTGCCACCTGTCCCTATCCTGAGCCAACTCGATCCAATCCATGGCCCCACATCCCACTTCCTGAATATACATCTTAATAATATCCTTCCATCTACGCCTGGGTCTTCAAAATGGTCTCTTTCCCTCAGGTTTCCCCACAGAGGCCTATATACGCTTCCCCTCTCCCCGTGCGTGCTACATGCTCCCCCCGCCCGACCTATCCTACGAAGATTAAAAAGAAAGCCACTTAGTCGAGAATGTCAGTAAAAGGAGCGGTCCTACAGTTTCCACCAACACAAAAATCGACATAAAAATAAACAGAATCTCGTATTAAATCATTTCGTCAGCTCAGGTACCTCTGTATTTCCGCTTCCGGGTCTGCCACTACAGTGCACAAACGGATGGACGTTTGATGGTACTCCTCACCTCTCCCTACAGCACTGAGAGTGGCCTGTAGTCACCACCGTCTGGCTGCTTGGCAGTCATTGCTTGAATAAAGCAGCAAGGATGTAAATAATTGAAAATACTTGTTATTGTACATCCTTCGTCACTTCTGGTGTTGGGAAGACATACTCATATAATTATCACAAGAAAGAAAATTAATTTCAACATATCAGTACAATTTAAGAAGAGCGTAGTCTCCAATAAAAATATAAAAATATGAAGTTAAAACTATCCCTTTACAGGCCTGGACAGGCTCTTCTGGCTCCAAGAGACCGAGGCTCCCAGAATTTCTAGACAGTCGGCACATGAACGTGGCAAGATTATCAGCCTACGCACCGGTCGCCTTTACCCCCAGGAGACATCCCTGGAACTCATTTCTTTTAGAGGCTGAGTCTACTCCAAGGTCGAAAGGATTAAATCAATTAATGACCCCAATGAGCCCACCGTGTATCGAACCCGCGACCTTCCGGCTTTTAGCGCAGCTCCTCAACCAACTGCGCCACAGCGAGCCCCTAAAACATAAAAAACACCCCATATTTCAATAAATGAATCTGGATCTGAGGGCGATAGCTCAGTCGAAATAGCGACTAGTCTATGAGATGAACACCCAAGGAATCGTGGCAGATTTCCGGCTGGAGAGAAAGGTCTATGCCGGCTCTGAGACCCAACTACACGTATTCGATAGGAGTTGCGGCGTTTTCCCCGGGGGATAAAGCGGCTGGAGCGTTAACTCACATCCATCTAGTCCCGAGGTTTTGAATGAGTGGAGCAATCCTTCCCCCCCCCCCCCACACCCCTTCCTGGGGCCC
>Ga0123357_10007294_pt1 | contig 13642 bp, 9 predicted proteins | sample TergutEmb28metaG_FD_89873 | JGI IMG/M metagenome (GOLD analysis project Ga0123357, IMG submission 89873) | Embiratermes neotenicus P4 segment gut microbial communities from Petit-Saut dam, French Guiana - Emb289 P4 | ecosystem: Host-associated > Arthropoda: Insects > Digestive system > Gut ... | reverse complement strand
TTGTTGTAGTCCCAGTTGCTTCATGTGCACTATCGTTATCAGGTAGGTCGTAGTCTTCCATAGGTGCGTGTGTCTTGTGTTGATTTATTTGCAAAGTAGCTAGCCGGTTGGGCTGTTGTCCCAAAGTTGTGGCAATTGGCATGTGGAAGGGTTGTGGTAGTGTGTTCGATGTGTGGGTCGTTAGTTGTGTGGTAGTAACGTTCAGTTAGCCTTGTTGCCACGGCAACTTCTCCGACCTTCGTGTGAGGCGGTTTGTCTATGATGTACAGGAGTTAATAGTATCGTGAAAAGGTAAGAGGTGAAGGAAGATATGCCTGTGCACACCATGAAGGCACGTGGGCGAATGGAGCTGCCTCATGTAAGCTACTGGCTTTGTCGCGCATGGAGATACAGATTCATATTTTCTGAGCTTCGGTAGTTGATGGGCGTTACTATAGACCTAGACATTCAGAAAACTTGTATCCCACCTACAACAATGATTACGTGGTAAAGTCTTTCTGCATACATTGGTGGAAGAGGCATGCAAATGTCCCTTCCAGGAGTCGGACAAGAATTGTGTAGATCTGCTGTGACATATGGGCTTTAGAACAACGTATAATTAACTAATCAGACGTTTTCTTATTCGTTTGTGTATTTATTTATTTATGGTCATGTATTTTTTATTTATTTAATTGTACTTTCGGTGTCTCCGTATACAAAGCGCTAAATGGTACGATGATGTGTGAACATCGAGTTGGACAGAACGTGAAAGGAAGCGGCTGTGGTCGTTTATGACGTTGGCGTATTATCCAGGCACTTTCCTAAAGGGACGTAGGAAATCTATGAAGCCTCGGTGAAGGTAACCGGGCTGCAGGCTGTGGTTTTAACCCGGGACTTCGAAATCAGAAGCGGTGATGCCCACTTCTATCGCGATATGTGGTCGTTGGCCTACCTGTGTTGGTGAATTTGGTGGAACAAGTAAGCCACACAACTTAATAAGAAATTTGGAGTTGATCAAGGTTACTGTGGCAACTGACAGTATAATTTAAAGTCATTCCCCTTCATGATTGTCTTTGTTTTTAATTTCCAGCATACAGTGTGCCTGACGCTCGATCTTGAATGTCGCGTGTTGACTGAAAATCGTTAGTTGTGTAGAGTGCAGAATGACAGCCCACAGAGTCGCTTGTCGCTCTTATGGAAGTGTATTTCATATTGAATTTCTCAGGGCCGGAAATATTAGGCTAAAATTAATAGCTTCTGGGATGTGACGCCATGTAGCCTGGTAGATACCGACGTTTCGGAGGAACGTATATCTAGCGCCTGAGTCTGCAGGTTAGGACGTAGAAATATAGGAGACTGCACAGCGGACCTTTTATAGTCTAGGAGCATTTGGCACATCGGTGAGTGAATCCATTAACACTTCCTGAAATGGGGCTGAAAAAGAAGTCTGGTTTAGCCTACAGTTCCAAATGTCGACCTGTAGTGAATGATCGTTACAACCACGTGACTTCGGTTGAAATTATTATTATTATTATTATTGTTATTATTATTATTTTCCATCGTTCTGTCTTTAAAGCTTTCCGACGCTCGTAACGGTATAGGACAAGAGAACATGTTGGATAAGTTTCTTCGAACTGTTGTACATGTATTAAGTATGTAACAGGCCAGTTGTGTGTGCCATGACGATGTCTTTGTGGACTAGTCGAGACAGACTTGGCTACAATTCCCGTAACTGATACCTTAATTGGAACAACGTATACTGCTGTCTGCTTCAGTATATTTCTTGCTTCGATTAGGAGGTTTTGGTACCTGTTACACATTTTTCATTCTGTCTTTGCTGCAGGTTGAGCATTTCTGGAATAGCGATGTTTCAGGTATGTGGTAACGGTACCTGTAGCTGTGAGGCTTGTATTATTATTATTATTATTATTATTATTATTATTATTTGCAATAGCAGTAGCAATATCAAAAGCAGCGTTCCATTTCTTCACCGCTGACATTTAGGCCATATTCACACACACACACACACACACACTCTCACACACACACACACACTTAAATCCCTCCACCGCGCAGGCTTCGCAGTATATTTCTATACAACAAATATTAATGATATTGTCTCATCTACAGCAACATGTCACGTGCTAAGAGTCTTCGGATGAGATCAGATTTATCATTCACTTTGAAGCTTTCTCGCCCCATTGACAGAAGATCACGTGCCAAATCAATCCGGCGCACTACCTCCTTTACTTTTTAATATTTTCTTTCCACCTAGAAGGCGTGAATTTGACACTCAGTTGCATCTTGTGCCAAGGTTAAGAGTGAGCGCAGCTGTAATTCTGCTCCTCCTATATGCCTTCATGGCTTGGACAGGGACAGCTTCACTTCCATTTTTCCCTTTAACTCTAACTTTACTATTTTTATTTGGCGTAACAGCCCCCAGTGGGCCAGGGGCTTCTCATTCACGAGGTTTCTATATCACAAACAACGCTGCACCACAGTCGATAGGACTCCTCTGGACGAGTGATTAACTTATCACAGAGACGTCTACCTGACAACACACAACAATCACAACAGAAAAACATCCATGTCCCCGGTGGGATTCGAACCCACAATCTCAGCAGGCGAGCGGCCGCAGACCTACGCCTTTGACCGTTTGGCCGCTGGATCGGCACCTTCACATTGCCACATATATATTGGTGTAGGTGTACCTCAATGACTGTCCTTGAGGGGTTTCATTCCCCCTGTCTGTGGTGCGCAGAATGCTGCACAGTTTTAGCCAGCAGGGTGGGCTAAAACTCGCTCCAGTTCTCCTGCACTATTGGACCGCGTCCTTCGCGGAGGTTAAATAAGGCAATTACATGTTTTCATGGCGAGGAACATTCGCATTGTGGTCTAGTAGGTTACGGCTGAAGACTATCACAGTTCCAGTGCAATATACTTATAACACCTTCAGGGTAGAAGGCTGTACAAGACTAAAGGTCATCATGGCCTAGAGGATCAAATGCTAGACAGCAGGGTTACGAGCGCCTTCGTATTACCTTGTTGAGGCTACTATACTAATGCAAGAGGTGAGCCTCGGTTGCCCAGTCAGTAAAGTAGTATCAAACAGTTTACAGCAGCCCGGAATTGGCTGTATTAGCTGCTGTGCATACCAAGAGTAAAGGAGGTCGGATCGTAGTTCAGCCATTACTTCTTTCCAGAATATTTCAGTACTTACCAGAGAAGATGGACGCCACCGCGGCAATGATGAAGGAAAAGACGACGCCAGGGCCGGCGTAATTACGCGCCACCATGCCAGCCACGAGGTACATGCCCGTGCCCACACACGATCCCACTCCCAGTGACGTCAGATCCAACGTCGTCAGGCATTTCTGCAACGTTGAGCGTATGAACAAGTTAGGAATGCACGCATAGCGTGAGAGTTCTGCCACATTCGCTGACCTATTTCTATCATCTTTATAACCGTAATACGTCGGTTAAGAGTGTATTCGATACGAAATGTTTGCGTCGCTTTCCTCGTCAGTTTCTGTCTAAAGCGGTTTTCGCTGCTGTCATTACAGAAATAATCTCGAAATGCGCACAGAAACATCTTTTCGTGTTCATGTGCATTACCTGTTATTACTGTGTGATTTTAATCAAACGTCAAATGTATCGACATGTTCTAGCAAACTAATTCCATGGATTCTTACAATAAAACCAACTAGATGCACTAATTTCTCAAATTTATTTTTGGAATAAAACTCTACATGTTTAGGACAGTTCCTCTGTCCATCATCGGGAGTTTTTCACTGTACACACAGCAGTGGTATATATCATACAGGTTTGCTGACAGCTTGCGAGCAGAATCAGGACGGAACTGCAGTTCCGTCCTGATCCTGCTCGCAAGCTGTCAGCAAACCTGTGTGACGTATACCATTGCTGTGTGTACAGTGAAAAACTCCTGATGATGGACAGAGGAACTGTCCTAAACATGTAAAGTTTTATTCCAAAAATGAATTTGAGAAATTAGTGCATGTAGTTGGTTTTATTATAATAATTTATTACGATGCACGGTCACCTAAACGTCTAATTCCATAGAGCAGAGTCCTTTTGTGACGCTAACGGCTGTTCAGCTAGTCAAGAAATTACCTGCATTTTATGGACCCTTAAGTTTTATTACCGCGTTCACAAGATTCCGCAACCTGTCCCTATGCTGAACCAAATCAGTGCAGTATATGTCTCCCCATTTCACTTCTTCAGGATCCTTTTTATTATTAGCCTCCTACGTAAGTCTTCCAAGTCGTCTCTTTCCCTCAGGTTTCCACGCCAGAACCTTGTATGCACCTCTTCCCATACATGCTGCTTTCCCTGCCCATCTCTTTCGTGATTTCATCGCCCGAATGATAATTGGTGAAGAGTACACGTCATACATCACAAACGTCAGATTTATTGAAGAAATTTTGCTCACGAACGAACCGACACTCATGCTCAAGCTAACACCATGTTGCACATTCTCCTTACCCATCCGTCAGAAATTAGCGCCAGCTGTGTTAATGCTGATTGGCAACATGAACTACTGAACCATATGTCTTTGACAAATCCACCCGTTCCGCTGAAGTGCAAGAAATAAACGCATAACAACCTAGACACTTCTCGCTCCGTTTACCTGTCCTCATCTTTCATCTTTATATTTACTCTCGTTTGTGTGTATTAATGGTTTTCCTTGGCCTGCAAATGCACGCATGCTGTGTTGGTGCCCATTGTGTGTGTGTGTGTGTGTGTGTATGCGTGCGTGTGTCTTTCAAAAGCAAGTTTTGAATTAAATTACGAATTTTCATGGACTCCTTCATGACGTTCATGTTACTGTAATTAGTCCCATCATGATACCTTTAAATTTTATACACGTGGCGAAGCGAACTTCCGGCATATGTGTAACAGTCTTGACATAAAACACAGATTCATAAAAAATGTTATCGTGAAAGACCTTTCGAAATATTCAACTACTGTTGAGTATAGATATTGTAGCATAAATAAGTACCATATATTCTCGAATCTAATCCGCACCCTTATTACAGTTTCAGAGGGCTAAAAAATCAGATGCGGATTAGAATCGCGGTCGTGAGCTGGATTTTGGAAAAATGATAGAACCGCTGTACCTGCTGTAAGAACAATAAAATACAATCATTTATTATTTTATTTATTATTTATAATATATAATATTTATAATTTATTATTCATCGGACTCGCCGTCATCACTCATAACTGAATCGTTATCCGTCACCCAGTCACTATCATCAGCTGTGGTGCGTTTGTACTGCTGGCAGTTAAATGGCCACTTCACACTCGGCGCGTTAGTCGGATAACGGTTAAAGCGTTGGTAAAATCCAATATTATTCAATCAGTCTGCCTTGTAAGCAAGGGGCATTTGAAGGAAAGGTGCGGATTAGAACCGCGAACTAATTTTTTTTCTTTTAAGAAATCGGAAAAACTAGTGCGGATTAGATTTGGGGTGCGGATGAGATTCGAGAATATAAGGTATATGGCGAAATTGTATTCATTTAATCTTTCGTGTGACTGCAGTAAACAGTACGTTGGCTTTGGTGCTCAGATGTATAGAGCTTTTTATCAAAATTATTGTGTATTGAAGGTTATCGAAAATTGTTACAGATCAAAATTTTGGAGTTATATCCGGGGACATTTACACACAGTTAATAGGATAGTTGCAGCACGGAACGTATCTGCGTTTCAGCCATTACACTCGTTCTGTTTTGCATCTAATCGAGTCATTTTGCTAACTGAAGTGACACCGGGACAAATACAATGGCTTCTCTCGATGTGCATTGTGGCATCTCTAGTGCCTCTTCACGCAGATGGGCAGCAATAATAACAACAGTGTCGCTATCAGCTAGCAAATTTGTTGTTATTGAACAGATCACTTACTGGGTGTACTATGCTTACGTGTGGGTTGGATTACATCTATATACAATGCCACTCACAGTGAGTTCATACCAGCCTGGGGCTCTGGGTAAATAGGATAAAGAAGAGTCGGGAAGTGAAACTCTTAATTCGTCATCTAATGTCAATGTCTAAAGTGTGTTGATCTCCATCATGTGGTGCTTAGACACAGGAGAAATTTTTACTGCGCCTAAACACAAGCGAGAGTGAATGTATAAGCATAACTTAAGCCGACCGAATTTTGTGAGAAGCGACCTGGCGTTCATGTGGCTCTTTACCCTTTACTCTAAACATCCCGTTGTGGTAATGTATAAACTAAACTGAAACAACCGTCAGTCACAATTAAATTCTTATTTTTTACAGAAATTAGGATTGACTACGACATGTTTCGGCCGACATGGTCATTCTCAGGTAATACACAATATGTACAAAGTAACCTGAGCAATTGACCAACTTAATGCACATATTCTTGTTTTGTAATAAACTTATTACAAAACAAGAATTTGTGCATTAAGTTGGTCAATTACTGAGATGTATGGTCAGCAAAATATCAAAAAATGTACAAAGTACTTGGGAGGCTGTTAGTAACATTCTATGAAACTGGTATCTCGTTTTTACAGTAAGGATAATAATATATAAGGGTTTAGGTTGTTGGTACAAATTTTGAAGATATGTGTAATCCAGCTGTTTTGAAGTTCTGTTCTTTTACCAGTTTAAGGTTATTTTGTGTAAAATACTCTATTCTTGTATATAATTTTACTTTTGAAGATTCTGTAGAAGAGGTTCATGATTTTAAAGTTTTCTTTTCTTGAGCGTAGACGTTTTGATGGATTAATGTTATAGATTATCAGTAGGGCAAGTTTTAATTTGTAGGTTATGAGCTTCTTTTTGTGGTAAATTTTTCTGAATAATCCTTGGTATTTACATTAGGGACTTGACTGGGATCTAGTTTTGAAGATACAAAATGCGGGTTTGTTAAAAAAAATGGCTTTTTAAAATTGTCTCCATAATGGAGCCATCTAAGGTGAAGTTTTAAAATGCACGTGGACATCATGCCTTGTTTCGTGGCGGATTTAATGTACGTCATGACACGAAATGGTTATTTAAATTGGGCCATATACCTAATAGAGCTGCTAGGGAAAGCCTTTCGTGCAGCTGCGTCGCACACATTACAGTTGCTGAGTGACACCTGTCAACAAACCGTCGGGGAACTGACCTTCAGTTTCACTTTCTTAGGGTCTTGAGATTCCGATGAACCATGGAGCGCTTCCCCCTGCATGCTTTCCACATTCTTCGTGCGGATAAGTTTACTGAACAGAGCGAGACCGTCCCGTTTCAGCTCAGCCCTGTTCAGCTGGTTCAGCTGCGGGATCATGGTGATCTTCATGCTGAAAGAACAGAGCAAAGGTAAGGTCCCATACATTCTGCACTATGATACTTTGTTGTCATGTTTGTGTCGTATCCGTGACATTCGTACCGTAAAATCGGAAATCCATAGCAACTGGCCTGTGGGTGTGAAGTCGATCACACAAGCGGGAATGTTACTTGGGCCACAAACTGGACTACAATCGATAATAGGGTTCGAGGCCCGGTGTGACCCGTTTAGAGACCCTGCTGTGTGAGAGTGCTGTGAGACGGTACAGGGTATTTATAAAGTGGCGGTACCAAGCTTTTGCTACAGGGTGCTGCAGTCAGATGTGTGCTGGCTTATCTGCAATATTGCCTATTCTTCAGCCGGGTTGTAGCTGATTATCTCGTCTCCTAGTACGTAATACCGTAGCTAAAACTGTAAATCAGGGACTACGCTCACGTTAAACTACGGTTTATTCATGTACATGAAAAGAAGTTAGCGAATAAAGGCTTGACTCGCTTCCAAAACCTGTACCGAAACACATCGCGTTAACAGATGTGGCTGCCCTACATACGGACAGGATTGCCGAGATAATTTAGTATATTTGTGCAGTATGAAACAGGAAACATCCCTATTATGTTTATGTCTTAGATGAGACAAGGCTTCGGATATTTCTTGGCCAGCTAAGTGACATGCAGTTTCTCAAAAACGACTTAGTTCCAGAAAGTAGGTCATGCGTGCATGATTAATGCGATTATTCTGCTGTTGCTTAGCCATCAGTCAATATTGTTTACGGCCTTTACGTATTTATACCATTGGTGGAATGATTCTGTGAAGTGAAAAAAGAAGTACACGAAGAAAATCCTACACTGCCGCCACTTTGTGCCCTATAAATTCCACATGGAATCGCCTGGGTCCGAACACGGGCTTCTGAGTGCTTTTTCCCCCTGATCCATTTCCATATTTCATTTGTCTACTGCCGAAGCTGCATAAGCATAGCGTATGATAGCACCATTACATGAAGAAAATTAAAATTAAAATGAATACAGTCGGTGCATATATTCGCCCAAATCAATTCATAGTAACCCGTGACTCGTGTCTGTGTGCACCCCTTGGTGTTAATCCTTATAAACGTGTGTGCATCGTCGTTAATTCACACCATGCTTAAGTGAAAATCCGACTATGACAAAAAGAATGTAGAACCAATGTCGTTCGCACACGGTGCATTGATTTTCTATAAGCGTCCCTGTTCCACGGCGGCCGGAGCTTCTTGTTACTGTGTAAGCTTTTCTGGATTAGTCGTGTCTTGCTTAGGGACTGCCTTCGACTGAAGACTCAGAAAGACGAGGAATGAGACGTAAGCAGCTGCTGATGTCCTTAAGGATATGATAAGATACTGGAAACTGAAATAGTAAGCACTGCATCCCCACTGTCCTTTGAAGAGGCTGTGGACAGACTACTCATTGATAGCAAGCTGTCCATACCCAGAAGAATCTACAGTTTGTGGTCTGAAATTCGCTGCAGTAACCCACTATTTACTGATCCTCCTGTCAAGACATCGAATATACCCTGAGATTTTTTGTTCGTATCAACGGTTTTCCTCAGCCACTCTACGCAAACGGTTGGGCTGTGCTTTAAAGCAGGCCAGCATCTCATCCGTCTGCATTGTCTCCACTTAATAATCCTCAGACTTTCTTCCAGGTGAAGCTGTATAATTCTGAAATGTAGAAAGTGTAGTTAAATGATACAGGGGTCAGTGACAGATTGGCAGCCTATGTTGTGACGTAACAACTTGGTGAGCCGGTAACCGTTCCTACGGAATGAGTCTGAAAGGCGAGGTGCCGCACGATTCTTACACCACCCGCGCCACAAGAATGTCGGAAAAGTTGCCGCGTGAGCTTGGTGTGTTTCATTACAGGGGCTCTTAACTACTGTCTTTGGCAAGTTTTTTCACTCTTCCTGGCTTTAGGAAAACAAGTTCTTGTTACTTGATTTCATTTGAGTTTTGAAGCGAGGAACCTGATAGTTACGTTTTGAAGGATTCGGCTGTTTCCCACACAGCATAATTTCGAAAATATTCATACTAGTCCGGTGTCCGGCATATTGAGTTTTCTGTCTGCTTACAGTCTATTGAAGACTCACATTTAAGACCATTTACATGTACACTTCATTTGTGCTGTTTGTGGTAACGTCCGCCAGTGCGATGTTTTTTTTTTGCTCGGCCATATTATTACAACATACTGAATACGTCACCAAGCATAGACGCATTATTTCCCAGTACAATCCTGTTCTGCGGGAGCCGGTATAGTGACTAGGCTGAAGGTGGACGGTCCAAGTTTCAGCTTTCGGCTAGGGTAAGAGATTGATTTAGTCCAGGCCGACTGTGGGGACCTCCCGGCCCTCTGCTGAATGGGTGCGGTGGTTATTGCCCCTGAGACAAATCTCCTGTGGCGTATAGTTGACCCCGCAGCTCCACTGAAGAGTCGAATGGGTGGCGTTGTAATTTCACTCCCGCTATACGTCTTCTTGGCGTAGACAAGGGACAGCTTTACCTTTGTGCCTTGTACTGCTTATCAAAAGCATCCAGACCGGCTCTGAGGCCCACCGAATCTCATCTTCGATGGGAAATGGGGGGGGGGGTCTTTCTCCCTTGCGCTAAGTTGGCCGGGGAATGAGTCCAACCACCCTCTCCGTTTAGTGCCGAGACTAAAACTGTGTGGAGCTGTATGTCCATTCCACCATATGCTTTTATGAGGCGCACGGGGGCAACTTAGTTGTAACCTATATTGTCAGTGCAGTAGTAAACTAAGGGGGTGCTGGGAAAAAAAATTATTGTGCTGCGTGTTTTTGTGAATCTAAGCCATTGTTAGTAAAAATGACTGCAGGTCGGTGCAGCACTTTTAATGTATATTAGCACAAAGAGACAAAGAATACTGTGGTTGATGTGAGCAACAGGGTTGCACTGCTACACAGTTGACTGAGCAAAGTGTCAGCAGTGAACTATGAAATTAATAAGGTACCAAGGTGGCAGCGACCCCGCAGTTTCCCGACCCATCGATACTCACCCGCGGGCGGCCTGACAAACGCGGCCACACGACCGTTCCGGAGTTCACTCTCGTTCTACGTCACAATGCTGCGCAGTGGCCTGAGTCACAAGCTAATACGCATTTGAGAGGTACTCAGTTCATCAACATACTCACATGCCTCGGGTGTTTTGTCGGTCTCTCCAGTAAAATTTTCTGATTCTAATTTAAACAAAACAACGCCAACTGCCTGTCGTATCCTCCCTTTATTACTCTACAGTGTCTCGTTTTATTATGTGTCTGCGGTGTTAAAGAGGAAAAGGTTTCGTTCGCCAGACTGCACTTTTGCAGCCGACAAGGAAACGACTTCATACTCTTATTCTTTAGCACTTAAATAAGTACCTCATTAAGTCACAGAAGTCCTTTGTATTTTCTAGCTTTGATACGGGGAACTTCGCTATGAACTTCTGAATTTATGGTCAATTTTGACCGAATTTTCCCTTCATAACGGAACCTTTGAGCTGTCAAGAAGCCTATAGAAATGTCCCCTCCATCAGCCTGGCAGCAGGATAGGCACAAACACGCAGCCAAGCTCAGCACACGTACCGATAGTCGCAATGCAAATTCCTATCGATTTGAATCGTGTCTCCTCAAAGGTCAACCCGGTGACCTCACGGCACAGTCATATCAGTAGCTAGAGGATGCTTCATCCCGCCACCAAAAGATGGTTAAAACGGCTCGAATATGAGAGCTACAAACACAGCATTTACTGCATATTCTGTAGGTCCCAGGTTCGATCAATTCTTAGTTAAATTAGAAATTCATGCTTTCATTTATTTATTTATTTATTTAGTTATTAATTAATTAATTCATTCATTCATTCATTCGTTCTATAGTCTGTCTTACAACAGCTCCATAGCCTCTAACAAACTGAGTTCACTAAAAGTGTGTCCTCTTTCATTTAAATTAGGAATCATATACTCAAATTGGCCACGACACTCTGATTCGTTGAACGTCCGTATAAGTTTATGGACTACGACGCCATCGAAATTACACAGCTGAAAAATCATAGTTAAATATTGAACATATATGTGTATATATATATATATATATATACGCACATTAGATATGAGACTATAAAGTTCCCGAAATGACTTTGTCTTCCGAAATTTAATGGTCCGTGAGACCTGACTGTTTCTAAATCACGTCTGTGTATGTTTCGACTGACCAGGTAGCGATTTAAACACTGCTTAAAGTACACCTGAGTACAGACACGAAACCACATCTAAGACGTGTACTTTGGAGTCTGTAATTGCGAAATGAGTAACTATGTGTAACATTTAGAACGAAGAATTGAAATTTCATCGCAAATTTTCCTGTATACGTAAGTGCTTAATGAGAGGGGTCGCCTTCAAAGTGGCCCCTAAGAGCAACTGTACCCTTAGCTATACGTACAAAAGGCCTGAAATTTTGCCCAGCGATTGATTTCTTGACCATCACAAAACGTCGGGTTATCGAGCGCTCGCTGTGAAGCAGTTCATGACCAAAAAAAACAGGTTTTGTTTTGAAACACCTCTGTCTTGTTTTGCAACACGCCTGTTTTGCTTTGAAACACGCCTGTTTTGCTTTGAAACACACCTGTTTTGTCTTGAAACACCTGTTTTGTTTTGAAACACACCTGTTTTGCTTTCAAACACGCCTGTTTTGTTTTGAAACACACCTGTTTTGTCTTGAAACACCTGTTTTGTTTTGAAACACACCTGTTTTGCTTTGAAACACACCTGTTTTATTTTGAAACACACCTGCTTTGTCTTGAAAAACCTGTTTTGTTTGAAACACACCTGTTTTGCTTTGAAACACACCTGTTTTGTTTTGAAACGCGCCTGTTTTGTTTTGAAACACGCCTGTTTTGTTTTGAAACACACCTGTTTTGCTTTGAAACACGCCTGTTTTGTTTTGAAACACACCTGTTTTGCTTTGAAACACGCCTGTTTTGCTTTGAAACGCGCCTGTTTTGCTTTGAAACACGCCTGTTTTATTTTGAAACACACCTGTTTTATCTTGAAACACCTGTTTTGTTTTGAAACACCTGTTTTGCTTTGAAACACGCCTGTCTTGTTTTGAAACACACCTGTTTTGTCTTGAAACACCTGTTTTGTTTTGAAACACACCTGTTTTGCTTTGAAACACGCCTGTTTCGTTTTGAAACGCGCCTGTTTTGCTTTGAAACACACTTGTTTTATTTTGAAACACACCTGTTTTGTCTTGAAACACCTGTTTTGTTTTGAAACACACCTGTTTTGCTTTGCAACACCTATTTTTGCTTTGAAACACACCTGTTTTGTTTTGAAACACACATCTTTTGTTTTGAAACACACCTGCTTTGCTTTGAAATACATCTGTTTTGTTTTGAAACACACCTGTTTTGTTTTGGAACACACCTGTTTTGTTTGTAAACACACTTGTTTTGCTTTGAAACACACCTGTTTTGTTTTGAAACACACCTGTTTTCACCAAATGCGGCTAATAGTAGCTTTTGGTTGCTTGACTTTGATTTAAACATATATGTGTATGCATACATACATGCGCTGACGCATATACATACATACACACACGTACCTACGAGTACGTACAAACACATTTACCTCGTGGTCTGTATTTTAACATTATGGTCACATGTATATCTCTGACACCCAAGGGTTCTATTCCGCTCCGGACCTACTGAATGGATATCGATTAAACTTGGCACTGCCGGTGTACGAACGTTGCAAAACTAAAAACTAAAACAAGTTTAACATTATGTGAATTTGTTTATTGGCCCGTCTACGTGTACAACTTGCATCTGGAGCGGGGGGTGACTGTGGAAGAACAGGAAGTGTTTCTGTTGTTTCGGGCATGTTTGCATGAAATCCCTGTGAATAGGAAGGGCGCATTGCTGGCGTGGTGGTAGGGCCTAAATGCGGACCGACACTCCGAGACGTTGCCCGTCAGATTTAAGACATCTCGTGACGTCACGAACAGTGTGTAGCGGGCGTGTGCAAATGTCGAGACCACTGCGGGGACTACAGACTGTGAAAGAATAGTTGTATCATTGCGTGTTTTCAGCCGGTGGCGGTGTGCAAACTTTGCTACTAGCTCGGTCTTTATTTACTGTGCCACAGCTGGAAAACTGCAGTTTTGCTACCAGCTTCTTTATCCATTTTTCCTTAGCGACTAAGTATTTCATGTTGATAAATACATATCACTGGTCATGTAAAATAACCACTGCCACCGGGTGACAACCCAATTGCAGTAAATAATAATAATAATAATTATTATTATTATTATTATTATTATTATTATTATTATTATT
>Ga0123357_10007292_pt1 | contig 13645 bp, 11 predicted proteins | sample TergutEmb28metaG_FD_89873 | JGI IMG/M metagenome (GOLD analysis project Ga0123357, IMG submission 89873) | Embiratermes neotenicus P4 segment gut microbial communities from Petit-Saut dam, French Guiana - Emb289 P4 | ecosystem: Host-associated > Arthropoda: Insects > Digestive system > Gut ... | reverse complement strand
TTCCACCAGGACCCGCTTGCGATCGGGATCACTGTGCAGACGGATTCACGATCCCCACAGCGGAAACTCAGGCCCTGCGCGCCCGGCTGTGACGTTGGAACCGCGAGCGCCTGTGATCGTGCTCAATCCGCGGTCCAGCCGCCGTCGAGCACCAGAGACGAGCCGGTCATCAGTGTTGATGCGTCGGAAGCCAGAAACAGGATCGCGCCGGTGATCTCGTCAAGACGGCCAAGCCGCCCGAACTTGATCTTATGCAGCACCTCGCTGCGGAACCCGGCATTCTCAAAGAAAGGCCGGGTCATCGGCGTCTCCAGAAAGGTCGGCGCGATGGTGTTGACGCGGATATTGTGGGGCGCGAGTTCCACCGCCATCGCCTTGGTGAAGCCCTCGACGGCGTGTTTGGTGGCGCAATAGACCGAGCGCCGGGCGGCACCGACATGCCCCATCTGCGAGGATGTGTTGATGATCGAACCGCCGCGTCCGGCCTCGATCAGACGCCGGGCGACGGCCTGGGCGACGAAGAAGGTGGCGCGCAGGTTGAGGCGGAGCACCCAGTCAAAATCCTCAACGCTCACGTCCACGAAACTGGCGGGCCGGTTGGTGCCGGCATTGTTGCAGAGAATGTCGAAGGGATCCCTGGCGCACACTGCCTCACGCACCGCCGGGACATTGGTAACGTCGAGAACCAGGGCCTCGGCACGCCCGCCGCGTTTCCGCAATGCGCCTGCGGCGGCCTCCGCCGCGGATTCATGGATGTCCACGATCGTGACATCGGCACCGGCGTCCGACAGCGCACAGGCCGCGGCAAGCCCGATGCCGCCACCCCCGCCGGTGACGAGGGCACGCTTCTGATCAAGGCGGAAGGAGGGGGTCGGGGTGAGTTCCATGGCAGACCTTTCCTGTGCTGACGGCTGGCTCCACCCGACGCGGCCTGCGCCCCGTTTCCAGGATGCGGGAGCCGGAGGCCGGATGATTTGCCCTCCATAAAGTCAACGAAAGCGACGTTGCGGGCTCCAGGCCCGCGAGCCCGGATTGCTCTGAGACATCTCCGCCTGTCCCCTTTTCCGGATCGCACGAAACATTGCCGGAAGGATGGCTGGAGGATATCACAGAGCACAAGAACAGACCTCACGGCTGCTCCTTGCGCGCAAGCAGCGCCTTCCTCATCTCACGCTCCAGCGCCATCAGGGCCTGCGACAAACCCCGGCCCGGTCTCCCGGAAAAACGGGACGGCCGCAGTGGGACAAGAGAGCCTTTAAAGGCTCTCTTGTCCCCTGAGGGGCTTTTGGTCCGGGAACAGCTTGGGTCCATCAACACGTTCGGCCCCCAGAGCCATGGATACATAAAGATCGCCTTCCGGTTACGCCGCCTTCGCGGCCGAGATGCCGGATCTCTGGGCCTCAAGCTGCTCCTCAATCTCCTCAATCGAACGCCCCCTGGTCTCAATGCCGAAGATGACAAAAGACAGCGCCGAGAGCACGTACCAGGCGGCAAAGAACAGGAATGCGGCCTGGTAGGACACCGAAGCGGCAGGCGCGGTCGAGGCCGAGGCCCCGACAATCAGGGCAAGCCCGAGCGGCCCGATGGTCTTGCCGAGGCCGCCGAAGCCATAGGCCGCCCCCATGCCCGAGGTGCGCAGCGTGGTCGGCCATACTTCACCCGAATAGGGTCCGACCACCGCCATGCTGCCCTCGCCAAAGAAATAGGCGATCATCAGCATGCCGAGAAAGAGCGCGGCAACCCCGGCGAAGGCGGCACCGAAAAAGGCAGCGATCACCATCATCACCGCCGAGCCGGCCCCGCACAACACGCCAGTGGCCCGCCGCCCGATTCTTTCTGCCAGGACCGACAGCACCACGCGGCCCGCAAGCGCGGCCAGCGTGACGAAAATCATGTAGAACGCCGCCTGTTGTGGCGGCACCTGAAGGAACTGGACGATCAGGGTCGGCGACCACAGCGTCAGGCCGTAATAGCCGGTCTGGGTACCGAGATTGGAGATCCAGGACACCGCAACGCTGCGCGGATAACGAAACAGTTCTCTGAGCCGCGGCTTCGGTCCCTGGCGCACCACGGCAGTGAGCGGAAGCGTTTCCGGATCGACCTTGAGTGCCCAGGCAACGGCCTTGCGGGCCTCTTCCAGGCGACCGTTCTGAACCAGCCAGCGCGGCGATTCCGGGATCCAGCTGCGCATCAGCAGCGTCACCAGGGCGAGCACCACACACACCCCCATCAGACCACGCCAGCCGATCGTGCCGGCCAGCAGCGTCACCAGCGCCGAGCCGATCAGGAAACCGAACGGCACCGCCGAGGTCACGAGGCCGGTGACGACGCCACGCTTGTTGGTGGGCACGAATTCCTGAATCAGCGGCAGGTCGACGCAATAGAGTCCGCCGGCACCAAACCCGATCAGGAAGCGGAACACGGTGAGATAGATCCAGCCGATGTCCTTACTTTCCGGCGTCACCACCAGAGCTCCGGTCGCCACCGTGAACACCGCAATCGTGGTCAGAAACACCTTGCGCCGGCCGATGGCATCCGACAGCCAGCCGAAGAACGCGGCGCCCACCATGGAGCCCACCCCCGACGCCAGCAGGATCACCGAAGACAGACCGAACGTCAGCTGCCAGGGCTTGGCGATGAAGGTGAGGACGAACCCGATCAGGAAATAGTCGAGGAACTCCAGCACCACGCCGAAGGTTCCCGCGGCAATCAGCTTGATCTGATTGCTGGTCAGTGTTTCCTGTCTGTCGAGCGCCTGCAACATGATGGGGTCCTCCTCTCACGACCTCACGAATGTTGTCCCGCATGTCTCAGGCGCGCCCGTCGCACCCGTCCCGCGGGGTCGTCACCGCTGTGATGCACCACGCAATTCCCGCGCACGTCATCACACGCTATTGGCGGCAGCACTGGGCAAGCCGGGGTCCGCACCCCTCCCTCACTTGATGGCCTGTGGATTGATCGGAGAGCCGGCACCGCCGGGCAGATGCATCGGCGGCGCGCTAAAGAAGAACTCGTAGACCTTGTCCCCGGCACAGTCCTCGGCAAGCTCCTTGAGATAGAAGATCTCGCCCATCGACAGACCGATCGCCGGGATCACCACCCAGTGCCAGGGCTGGTTGGCCTCCGTGGTCTCGTTGGGCCGCACCTCGCAGCCCCAGGTGTCGGTGCACAGCGCGGCGATGTCCTTTTCGCGGATCCAGTGGCAGGTCTCAAAAGCCACACCCGGCGCGTCGCCGCCGGCATAGCCGGTCCAGTCGGAATTCCGGAGACAGCGCTCCTGGTGGCCGGTGCGCACCAGGACGAAATCGCCCTTGCGCACTTCCACACCCTGCGCGGCCGCGCAGGCATCCAGATCGGCGCTGCTGATGGCCGTGCCGTCGGCCAGTGAATCGACCCCCTTGAAACGCGCCACATCGAGCAGCACACCACGCCCCACCATCTTGTCACGCACATTCTCGATACCGTTGCGCCGCGCCCCGCGGGCATCGACAAGGCGGGCATCATAGCCGTTATACATTTTGTCATCGAGGAAGATGTGGCACAGCGCGTCCCACTGGGTCGAGCACTGACAGGGCAGGTTGATGGCATCGTCGGCGTAGCGGAGATATGCCGGCCCTTCATCCTGGAGGCCTGCCGCCGCATCGGTCCCGGTCGCGAGCATGGTGTGGATCGGGTTCCAGCGCCCGCCGAACAGACCGGACTGGATCGGCTCCTTGAGCGACAGGCCGAGGGCGAAGACCCGGCCCTTCCTGATCAATCGACCAGCAGCAATCACGTCCTCCGCTGTGATGTTGTTGAGCGTTCCGATCTGATCGTCCCTGCCCCAGCGCCCCCAGTTGGAGAGCTTTCGCGCAGTTTCATAAATCATTGCTCTGGTCAGGGTCATAGCCCGCCCCATCATTTGTTATCGATCGATAATTAACGATATCGAAATATCATTCTCTGAGGTTGTCAAGCGCCTTTTTACCCTTTTTACTTCCGTAATCATCCGATAGACAAACGCGTGCGGGAAGCGCGCCCCGCGCCTCCTCCCGGCCAGCAGATCATTGACAGGACGCGAAGAAAACGTGCCACGCCCCCCCTCCAGGCGATCCCCGTCATTGCGGCCCGCCGCAGCCCTCCGTAGCCGGGTACCGGCCAACGCACCCGTTGCGCGGCGCACCCGGCGCCCGCCCGCAGACCGCCGCCGGGAAATTGTGCTCAAGGCCGCCGAATTCTTTTCCCGCTACGGTTTCGACGCCTCGACGCGGGACTTCGCAAAATTCATCGGACTCAGTCAGCCCATCATCTACCGCTATTTCCGCACCAAGCAGGCGCTGATCCGCGAGGTCTGCAGCGTGGTCTATCTCGGGATCTGGGACGAGCGCTGGGATGAGATCCTGCTCGACGGCCGCGTCCCCTTACGCGAGCGCCTGATCGAATTCTATAATCAATACACCGACGTGATCATGAACCCGCAATGGCTGCGGCTCTATCTGCTCGCCGGCCTGCGCGAGGTCGAGATCAACAAGCTCTATATCAGCCTGGTCGAGGCCAAGATCATCCGCCGCATCATCATCGAAAGCTGGAAGGAGCACGGCCTCGGCCGCCCGGACCTGATTCCCGACGCCGACATGGAAATCGCCTGGACCCTGCAGGGGGGCCTGTTCTATTTCGGGGTGCGCAAGCTGATCTATCGTGTCCCCGTCCACACCGAGAAACGGGACATGATTGCCCACGCTGTGGACCTCTTTCTCACCGGTTACGGCGCCATGCTGGAGGCCCGCAAAGAGGCCCCCGCGAGCGCCGACGGGGCTTCGCCGGCATGACCGGCGCATCTCCTTTCAGCGCCACACTGCAGGCCCATGCGCCAATCCCTGCGCGAACTGCGATGAAATCCGCACCCGCTGCGATGATCGGGCGCGTGAGAGGAAATCTGTCGCTGGATCTTTGATCCTGCTCTTCGCGCATCGCCCACTGCGCCAGGATCCGTTCACTCCGGGACCGCTTCACTGGCGTCTCGCCCACTGCGCCATTTCGCGTCACAGGAACTCCAGGTGTCCCGGCCCTCGACGCAGCGGATCCCGTGTCTCGGGCGCCGTGCCGAGCTGCGCAGGATCCGTTCACCCGGGACCACGGCATTGCTTCGGCTCACGGAAGGGTCCTCGATCAGCCGCAGGAGGATGCGAACCGCCTTTTCGACCATCGGCTTTTCCGGCTGCGAAGAGGTGGTGAGATCGAAGCGGGGCCAGTGCGCCAGCTCAACATCGTCAAAGCCGACGATAGAGAGGGCGCGCTCCGCAACGCACAGCGAAAACCCCGTGTGCCCCCAGGATGACAGGTCTTCGAGGTCATTGACGCATCACCGCGCAATATCTTCCAGATCCTGTAACTGCCCACGTCGAGCAAAGGCGGTGTGCCAGCAGGCATGATCTTCCATTTTCCTCTTCCCCACGCACACCGACGCCACATTGACTACCTGCTCTCTTCCGAATTCCGAAAAGACCGCCCCATTATTGCCGCATCCAACTCTCGCTTCGTTCGGGGACATTCAAATTGAGCACCGGAAACAGTTCTGCTTTATCAGCAGCAACAGGTCCGGCAGATTGCACCTTTTCAATCGGCTCTGCCGAACAGGAGAAAGTCGGGGACCTGCAAAGCAGAGACCGTCAAGAGGCGATTTCGGCACATTTCCAGTGACGAGGTCTCGAAGCTCCATCAACAATCGCCCAAGAACGTTCATCCCCACAAGCTTCTCTTCATCGAATGCTTTGGCCCCCCAAAAATCATCCTTCCGCGATTCCTTTACAATCGGTTTATCTCCGGTAGACATGAGCAGACGGGGCACGCAGTAAAATTTTTTGCAAATTTCATCCGCAGACACCACCGCATAACTTTGACGCGCTCGCTCTCCCAGTCAGCACGCGAGTCATTCCGATAAGGCTCTGTTTTCAACTTCGCTGTCGTCGGACTGGCTTGCTCTATGACAGGTCGCTGCAATTCAGTTCGGTGAGGAAATCTGCAAACCTGATACAACGCCTCAGAGGTTCCAATTCGGACTCCGTTCACACACGGCGGAAAGCCCGCAGCCATGTTTGATAATCCGCCGAACGCATCCTTCGTCCGCAGAAAAACCACCGCTGCGCTGCGCTCATATTGCCGAACATTCCCTCGCGACATTCTCACCTCGAAAACTCATCCCCCTCATAGACCTTTCGTGGCAGAAACGGGTGCCACTTTCCCGAATGGATGTCCTGACCTCCCCAGCCGCCAGACCAGCCACAACCTGTCCTTGATGAGACCGCCGCCTCACTGCGCCTGGACCCGTTCACGCCGGGACGACTTCACCGGCGTCTCAAGGCGCTGGCGCTATTTCGCGCTACCGGAACTCCAGGTCTCCCGGCCGTCGATGCAGAGGATCCCGGTTTTTGGGCGCCGTGCCGAGCTGCGCAGGATCAGTTCACCTGGAACCACGGCATTGCTTCGGCTCGAGGAAGGGTCCTCGATCAGCCGCAGGAGGATGCGGACTGCCTTTTCCGCCATCGGCTTTACCGGCTGGGAATAGGTGGTGAGATCGAAGCCGGGCCAGTGCGCCAGCTCGACATCGTCAAAGCCGACGATGGAGAGGTCGCGCGGTACCTCGAGATTGAACTCGTGGCGGGCCACCTGCAGCGCCGCCAGTGCCATATGGTCGTTGGCACAGAAGATGGCGTCGGGGCGCTCCTTGCGGCCCAGCAGATCGCGGGTTGCCGTCATCGCTCCCTCAAAAGAATAGCTCCCGACCACCCTCGCCGGCGGCGCCATGTTGTGGTCGGCGAAATAGCCGAAATAGCCGCGCTCCCGGTCGCGGCTCGTGGAGGCATCCTCGATCCCGGCGATATAGGCGAAGCGCTGGTGGAGACCGGCGACGAGGAAGCCGGCAATCTCAGAGCCCCCTTTGACGTTGTCGCCGGTGACGCTCGAAACAGCGCTGTTGCGGGTCTTGCGGTTGATGAGCACGATCGGCACCCCGGCCGTCCGGCATTCCTCCACCAGGGCCGATGACAGCCGCGCCGAGGCCAGAACGACCGCCTCGGCATGGTAGCGCAGCACGTCCTCAAGCACCGGATCGGCGGCACCGTCGGCGGCGTTGAAGGCGAGGATGCGATACCCCGCCTCCCCCAGCCGGTCGGCCAGCGCCTGCAGCATGGAGGGATAGAACTGGTTCTCAAGATAGCCCATGGCGACCGCAACCAGCCCGGAGCGGCGCGTGATCAGGGACCGGGCGAGCAGATTGGGCCGGTAGCCAAGTTCGGCGGCGGCCTCAAGCACGGCCTTGCGGGTCCTGGCCGAGCAACTGGCGCCTTTGGTGAAGACGCGGGAAACCGCCGACTGTGACACCCCGGCACGCCGCGCCACGTCGACCGCGGTCGGCACACTTGCACGCCTGACGCCCGAATCCGGCTTCATTGCTGGCGGCTCCAGACCCCTCTCGGCCCTTCCCGACATGGAATTTTTGCACACTGCGGCCTGAAAAAACACGGCTCGCGCTGAAAAATCCCGCCTGGGAGGTTAGCGCCGTTGGGGGGCCTCCGCAAGCCCGGGACCGCTCTTTTTGCATACGAATGCAAATTTGTCTTGCGTCCCGGCGGGAAATCGGGCTGTAATCCTTGCATTCGTATGCAGGGGCAGGAGCACGATCATGGCGCGATGGCTCAAAAAGGGGCGCGATACAAACGAGATCCGCAAAAACGATGCCGAGGTCCGGACCATCGTGGAGGGTATCCTCGCCGACATTGCCGCGCGCGGTGACGCCGCGGTGCACGAACTCTCAGCCCGCTTTGATCACTGGGAGCGCCAGGATTTCCGCCTCACCGACCAGGAAATCCGCGACTGCATCAGTGAGGTTTCGAGCCGCGACATTGAGGACATCAAATTCGCGCAGGAGCAGGTGCGGAATTTCGCGATCGCCCAGAAAGAGTCCCTCCACGAAATCGAGGTCGAGCCCCTGCCCGGCGTCATCCTCGGCCACAGGATTCTGCCGGTCCGTTCCGTCGGCTGTTACGTGCCGGGCGGCAAGTATCCGATGGTGGCCTCCGCCCATATGTCGGTGGTCACCGCCAAGGTCGCGGGCGTCGGCCACATCGCCACCTGTGCGCCTCCATTCCAGAACCGTCCCGCTGCCGCCATCGTCGCCGCACAGCATCTCGCCGGGGCCGACGTGATCTACTGCCTGGGTGGCGTCCAGGCGCTGGGCGCCATGGCACTGGGCACCGAGACGATTCCCGCCGTTGACATGCTGGTCGGTCCCGGCAACGCCTATGTCGCCGAGGCCAAACGCCAGCTCTTCGGCCGTGTCGGCATCGACCTCTTCGCCGGCCCCACCGAGACCCTGGTCATTGCCGACGACACGGCTGACCCCGAGGTCTGTGCCACCGACCTTCTCGGCCAGGCCGAGCATGGACCGGATTCCCCTGCCATCCTCCTCACCAATTCGCAAACCCTCGCCCAACAGACCTTGGTCGAGGTCGAGCGGCTCCTCCAGATCCTGCCGACCGCCAATAATGCCGCCAAAGCATGGGCCGGTTACGGCGAGGTCATCGTCTGCGACGACGAGGCGGAAATGGTCAGGGAAGCTGACCGGATTGCCTCCGAACATGTCCAGGTCATGACCCGGGATCCCGATTACTTCCTCACCCACATGAAAAACTACGGCTCCCTGTTCCTTGGGCCTCGCACCAATGTCGCCTATGGCGACAAGGTGATCGGCACCAATCACACTTTGCCGACCCGGAAGGCGGCCCGTTACACCGGCGGCCTCTGGGTGGGGAAATTCCTCAAGACCTGCACCTACCAGAAGGTCCTCACCGACGAGGCCACCGTCAAGGTCGGAGCCTATGCCTCGCGCCTGTGCATGCTCGAGGGCTTTGTCGGTCATGCCGAACAGGCCAATATCCGCCTGCGCCGCTTCGGCCACCTCAACGTGCCTTACGGATCCGCCGCGCCATAGCAAGGGAGGGACTGGACCCCCCTTCCCGGCCCGCTCTGCTGCCAGCGTCCGCCGCTGCGCAGCAAAGCGCCAGACATTGCTATATCGGGCGATAGAGCCGGCCCCCCGTGGGGACTGTGGGGGCCGGCTGACGCGAGCGAGCCGAATCTGCTCAGGACGGCGCCGATTGCCGCAATTATCTCATCCCCGGAGGATGGACTCTCCGCGCGCCGGAGCATGCCGTCGTCGCCGGTTGATTTCCGCGTCAAGCCCCTCCAGCCACTCCGCCACATCCGACGCGAAATAGAACACGCGCCCGGACGCCTCGATATGGACCGGGCCGCTATTCCTCGCACGGTCCTTGCGCAGGCGGGTCCCCGACGTCCGGAAAAACGCCGCCACCTCTGCGGAATGGAGGAGCCGGTCGTTGCCGAGATCGAGGAACTTTGAAAGTTTCGAGAGGAACGGCGGCTCCGCAGATGCGGGGAATCCCCGAACCTGGCCCTCGCGGGCGACAGCGTTCTCAGCAAGACGCTTCATCCTCTCGAGATCGCTCTTCGCTGCCTGGATGTCGCGCTCGATCACAGGGTGGCACAAGCACCCCCTGGCGTAAATCCTCCCGCAGCCCGGGCACTCCGGATAGATTTCGTGTGCAAGCTTTCCGATCCCGCATATCTCCTTCTCCGTCGCCTTCCGCGTCAGACCTCGCATCAGACACTTAACCAACTCATGCTTTTCCGGCGTCATTTTAACTCCATGACTGCTGCCTGGGTTATGTGAACAGGTTGCTCAAATCACGTTTCCCGTCTCCTCCTTTCTCTCTCTCTCAGAGCCCGACTTTCTTCTCAACCCGGCACCTCAATTTCCCGGATCCCCCCGCCGCATCGCCCGATTCCCTCAGATCGCGAACTGGCCGAACCGCAGGAGCCGGCCTTCCCGTGCTCCATCTCCTGTCGGCTGCGACTTCGCCGATGCTCTCTCGCCCCTGAAACACCACCGCAGGTCGGGAGCATTGTCGCGGCGTTCATCCCATAGGACCCAGGGCCAATCCATCTATCCCGCAGCCGGACAATTCGAAGTGCCCATCGCTGCGGCTCGAGGACGGCCCTGGTTTCCCGGTCACCGTCCCCGCGCCGTTGCCGCCGCCCGGCACCCACGTCTTGCGGGCTCATTCCCTTTTGCGCCTGGGTTTGCTCCTCTGGGTCTCCGCCCACGCATTTAGCGTGGACTCCAAATAGAGCTCGCGACCGCAGATACGGACCGAAGCCGGCCCGCGGCCCGCCGCGCGATATTTCCGCATCGTGCGGGCGTGGAGGCCGACATGCTCTGCCGCCTCCCACAGACGCAGCAGCCGATCGCAGAAGATATCGCTTTTCCGGTCCGCAAGGCAGGGCGGGGGCGTTGTCGCATTGTCACCGCGCATCTCTATCTTCGCTGCCGCATCCTCGTCCGCAGCGCCCTTCCTCCTCGCCCTCAGAAATTCGTCCCGGATTTCCGGGTAGTGTGCGCAATTGCCAGGATCCACCCTCCTGCAGGTGGCGCATTTCGGGAAAACTTCCACCATGAGTCTTGCCAATAGGCAAAACTCCTCCCACACGGGTTTCTGCGTCAAAGCATCCATCAGACGGGCGATCATTTCCGGCGTTTCGGGAATCATATCAGCTCCTTGGTTCGGGCCCCCGTGCACCCTTACGACTCGCAGAAGAACGGTTCCTCCTCTCTCAAAGGGGAAATTGGGCGTTTCGATGCGAGGCCGCGATGGCAGTCACCTCGCCGCATCGTCCGGCGCCGTAGGCGCGGAATCGGGTTAAGGTTCAAAATTGCTCGCTGTGATGTGCTCCATGTTCAATGTCGGGTCGGATGAAGGCCGCAGACGATGCCTGGCTGCCGCGGGCCGCGGATGACCAGAGCGGTAACTCCTGCCAGCGACCTGTGTACGGGAAATACCTCCACCTGAAGGCTCAGGCTTCGCTCGCCGCCCTCCTCGCACCATTGGCGGTTGCGACGACGGCACTCTGAATCCCATTCTCGCAGGCCGGCCTTCAGTCGCGGGTGGATTTCCGCTTCCTTGTTTCCAGCCATGCTCTGACGTGAGATTCGAGATAGAGCACGCGTCCCGGAATCTTGACATATGCCGGTCCGCGTTTCTTCGATCGATCCCTGCGCAGGCTGCTCTCAGAGCGGCGGATGAGCCGCGCCACCTCGATCGGATAGAGCAGCCGGTCGTGGGCCAGATCGATCTCCTTTGCCGGTCCCGCAAGTTCGGGCGGCTTTGCCGCATCGTCTGCAGCGCGGGCGTCGCGGTCAGGATCCGCATCCTTCTCCGCCGGATGCGGCATGCTGTCTGGATCTTTTGCTGTCATCTGGATTTCGCACTGAATATTTGGGTGACGGGTGGACCTCCCAGGGCCCTGGAGCACTCCCTGAAAGGAGAGTTCACCTTGCCGAACCGTCGTCTTCCGGCGCATTCGCGCACCGAAAGACGACGCACATCATTCCGCGAAGCGATTCCCCGGCTCTCATGCTGCGCGGACGCAGGCCTGACAGACTATTCGGTGCCCGCCTGGCGAAGCGGGATCGGCTCTTTCTGCCTGGCTGTCCCGGCCCGTTTCCGGGCGCAGGACATCGTCACCGCACGATCACTCGCGAGAAGAATGGCGCAGGTCGCCGGGTCGCAGTCGCGATCGCAGCCAGTGCAACAGGCGCTGATCTCCGTGGCACGCGCGCAGAGCCTCGCCTCCTCGTCATCTGTCCCGCTGTCTTCCCCCTCATCCGGATCCTCAAAGTCTTCTTCGTCCATCTCCGCCTCTGTATCCGCGCCACAGACATCTGCCCACGCATCCACGGGCCAGATTTCGTCGCACGTATCAACAGGCCACACATCCTCCCACGCTTCAGCCGGGCACAGCTTTCCCCACCTGTCACGGTGGCAGATATTCCCCCACATATCAGGCGGACAGATTTTTCCCAACGCATCAAGCGGCAGGACATGTCCAGACACATCAAGCTGATCAATGCGGTCTGACCGGACGTTTGCCAGATCGAAGCTGTCTCGTAGCATTCTCACTCCTTTGTTTGTGGTGCGATCTTGTCAAAAGGACGACAAAAGGTAGCCCGCGGCCCGGGCATAGCCCGGGCACGAGTGAATTCCTGAAATGGGGATCGTATTGACGCAGCCGAGCTATCGTGACCGGTCACTTTCCGGCACGATCCGCAACTCGATGGCTGAAGGGCTGCCGCGGAACCCGACTAGGAAATGCTCATTCCGTTCTCCTCGACATCATGTGGATGATCACATGTCTTTTTGGGTTGGGGGGAGATTTAGGTAGTTCGTAGCCCGGTACGGTTTCATAGCACGCCGATTTATAAATGCGACTCCGAAATCGCGCATTGGCGAAAGTTTTTTTTCCAAAGAATAGACGATATTGTGGAACTCACAGTCGTCATCCAATGTCCCGCGGCCAGTTTCCGTTGCCCGCCTCAATTGCCAGCAGACGTTGCAAAGGGAGTGCCGCCTTGCGGAATCAATTCCGCCGCGCATCGCAGAAACCCACCTATTACAGCATTGTCTTACTAGCAGACGCACAGGTTAAGTGTTCGAATCATGTCGCCTTCGTGACGCGGATGCGACGAAGCGGGGATCTGCGTCCGAGCGGGAGTCTGGTTTCGCTCGCGTGGCGGAATTGGAGACACGATCGCCGGCATGCGCAGATTTCCCTTTAAAAAAAGGGGGATCCGGAAACTGTATCCTGCGGTTCCATTTCGCGTGAAGGCACCACTGCGGTGATGATGCAAGCGTTTGAGGCTGAAATGTGGAGGAAGAAGGCGGTTCTGCGGCGAACGTCTGTCGGTTCCAAAAGCGCAAAATCGGAACTCAGGCTGACATCTATCAACGGTTGCGGATCTGCGCCCGACTTGAGGGATCGCACATCACCGTATCCGCGACGACGGTGGACCGGGAGGAATCGGCAACAGGCGACTTCTCCCAGAGCTGGGCACAGTTTTGCCGGACCCGCTGTTTTCAGAGAACCGCCCGATCGGCGCTCGCGACCCGAAAACGCCAACAAGCTGAACGTGATAGTCGCCCTGGCGCCGCTCCATCTGCTTATTAGGGCAAAAAGTTGCTAGCTCTCCATAGTGACGATTGATTCAAGTGATGTTGCCGGATCTCATTTTCAGCGGCAGAAGTGTCGCTGTGGAAATCACCATCATTGATATTGCGGCGTGCTACTGAGGCAGCAGACAGAGTTCGGGAACTCGACCGACGCTCACCTGATCGCATTGTGGTGCCCGAGAGACACAGAGACGGCACCCGAAGGCTGAGCGCAGCGGGAGTGCGGCTCAGATCTGTGGCTTCGTGACCCGAATCGGGGTGCCACGTTTTGGCCTCGGGAATATGGAACCGGGAACCAGGGTCGGCGCCAGGTTTCCCGTGTCGAGGGACAGCAGCCATGCTGGCAGGCGCGTTCCCAGCGGAAATGTGGAGAGGGTGGCAATTCCCCAGGCTGACTGCCGAGATTCCCCAAGGCTGAGGATGTCCAAGGCGCTTCCATAAAGATCGGCGATGGTGCCAAGCGGGTGCGATTATTTCTGTGGGTAAGTTCGCCGCGATTCCGTTTTGTTCATGGTGCGATTCGGATCCGTTCCCCCATCGAGTCGCTAGCATCATTGAAGTCGGTGGCTGACTGGACCTCTTGT
>Ga0123357_10007291_pt1 | contig 13646 bp, 6 predicted proteins | sample TergutEmb28metaG_FD_89873 | JGI IMG/M metagenome (GOLD analysis project Ga0123357, IMG submission 89873) | Embiratermes neotenicus P4 segment gut microbial communities from Petit-Saut dam, French Guiana - Emb289 P4 | ecosystem: Host-associated > Arthropoda: Insects > Digestive system > Gut ... | reverse complement strand
CGGTGCTGCTGCTGACTGTACAACGTGAAGTAGCACTGAAGGGTTCATCAGTAAGCCGGGAACAAAATAATTTGTTGGTTGTTCGAAAGTTCATGACACAAAATGGTTGCTTCACGTTCTGCCCACACAGCTGTATTTATGTGTTTTGTGTGGACCTGAGAACAAACAGCAATTATTTCCTATTCAACATTAACTGGCTGGTTTTTATAACCGAGATGCAGTGTGTTTACTGCGCGGTACGGACTGGATATATAGGTACATCACAGGTTGAATCGCAGCTTTCGAAGGGTTGACCAGACCGTCCCGCTATCAGTTTATTGTTTTAAACTGGTCGGACTGAACCTGTTTTGTTCCTTCGTATTTTTATACTTGAGTTCCCATTCATTGGTTTCCAGGTTACGAACGATGTAACGTTACGGCGTGACGGTCGGTCGGCACTGGTGCGTGTCCGTTCATTGAGGGGCCTCCGAGCGTTGGCGGAGTGTTAAAACGAATCGATAAGACATTGATCAGCGTGCTGCTGCTGCCTGCTGCCATGTCGTCCCACTCGTGAATGAGGGAGGAAGAAGGACGAATCGCACCGCATTAATTCTGTATGAGGAGCCGCGGGTGGGACTGGCAGTGTGAATGACTTGCCGTCATTAATACATAACCTATATTCATTGTTATGTGACTGGCACAGACACATAGCAGCGCTGTGGAGCTGTCTGTGGCACATTCCGCCGTACGTAAAGCCCAGCAGTCACTATACGTACACTCAGTAATTCTGCGTTCTGCCCACACAGACTGTATTTATGTGTTCTGTGTGGATCTCAGAACAAACAGCGATTATTTCCCTGACATCGATTAGTCGGAGCCGGCGTAGCTCCATCGGTACAGTGACTGGGCTGCAGGCTGATTCGTGGCAGGAGCCAGAAATTTGTCCCTTTCCTAGGACGACCCGTCTGGCTACGGCACCTACCGTGGGATTGTGTGGCTGGGGCGTGCAGCTCACCTCTTAGCTCCACCTAGGGCCGAAGTTCAGAATGAGCGGAGCTGTACCTCCACTTTATCTTTCGCGCGGTGCAACATCATCTTTCCTTGTTTCCATCATTCACTAACCGGGTGTTATAGCCCAGATAGTGTGTGTACTGCGCGGTACAAGCTCTAACTATCAAAACTGTACGTACAATTTAGATTAGTATTAATCTCAGAACGGTGAAGCACTCAGCATCGTAATCAGTGCGATGGCATGCCTTGGGATGCCCGAAAGTCCTGCAATGCACAGCCGACCGCCAGTCAGAGCGAAGTGCGTCCGTCCGTCTGTGTTGGAGACAAACTGAAAGGTCAAGTGGCTGGCGGATTGCAGTCAAATCTGCCTAATTTTGATTGTAAGACTGAGTGCCAAATCTTGTGGTGAAATTGCATTGTGAGGCCTTTGAGGTTCGTATTGTTCAACAGCTGTGCTTAGGGTGTTTGGGGTTCATGTGACCTGTGAGTGGGCACAGGGTTGGGAGCGTAGCCGTGAAGAAGAGCGAAAACTGGGAAGATGCAGTAGTAGAGGGCAGAATAGTATTAACTTTGATCTAAACGAAATAGGATGGCGTGGCCTGGATTAATCTGGCTGATAACAGGAATAAGTGGCGGGCCCTTGTGACAGCAGTTCTGAAGCTGGGGATTCTATAGAATACTGCGGGTGTGTCCACTGGCAGAGGATCTGCTAGCTGCTGCAGACGGTCTCTGATGCAGTTAGCTAGTGGTGAGTCGGGACAGCGAGGTTCACAGGCCTGTCATGACGCTCACAGCAGACACGTCAGCATTTACATGTGAACCAGTGGTGCCGCCACCTGTCATTAGCACACTGAGCAGCTGTGCCGGTGTGCATAGCGTGATGTGTCACTGGTGTGGCAAAATGTCGTGGACTGGGAACACATAGTGTTTCATATAACGACGCTGTCAGTTGCTGACACTACTTAGTGCCAGTGACAGTTGAAGATAAGTCCAGGGGGTTGGTGGAAAGACGGTGACACGGGAAAACACGGGTTCTAGGAGGAGACACTGTCCGACTGTCACTGTGTCCACCGCAAAACCCAACAGGAATTGGTCTTGGGCCGAACCCGGCCTTCCGCGGTAGAGGCTGGTCCCTGGAGCTTACTGCCACGTCATGCTACTAGGAGCCGCACAGAAACGCTGTTCTGCACGGACCATTGTAACACGGTCTCAGGTAGGAAGCCGTGACAAAATGTGCGCAGTTTCCCATATCGTGGGGCTCTGAATGAAGAAATTGTGTGACGATAACAAACACAAAAACGCTTTTTTACAAGGTCAGTAGACACATTCACTCCTCCATACGCCCCCATGTCCCCCACTCCTTTTATATGCCAGGCTGTGTGCGGCTGCCCGCGCACGCAGGTGCCATAAGATTGCGATCGAACTCCTCACGCTTTCTGTTTGTGCTGTGTGGATGCAGATAACGTAGCAGTGTCCAAGCTTGGCATGTTGAACATTAAGTGAAGGTCAAACATAAGACAGATAACGACCAAATGGACACACCAACAGCAGCTACGGGCTTCAGTGCCACATTAGATGCACCACTTATCGTCTGTGCTCCATGTTGCCGGACAGCCGAGTTGCGCAATACTTCGCGCAGTGGTGGTGCAGTTGGTTGAGGCACTGCGCTACAAGTTCGAAGGTCGCGGGTTCGATTCCTGATGGTGTCACTGGAATTTTTCATTGACAGTCCTTCCGGCCGCAGTAAGGTCCTGGGGTTGACTCAGCTTCTAACAGAAATGAGTACCAGGAATATTTCCTTGGGGGTAAAGGCGACCGGTGCGTAGGACTGACAACCTTACCACCTTCACGTACCGATTGCTATAAAATCTGGGAGACTCAGTCTCCTGGAACCCTCTGAGCCTGTCCAGGCCTGTAATGGGATTGCTTTACCTTTTTACCTTTATGTCTTTTCCCCTTTTTTCTCACTTCTTGCCAGTGTTATTTCGTTTACTTGTGTCACTTTTCTCGTGTAGGTGTTATTCACAGTATCTGTTCATTAGCGTCTATGATGGGCCTTCCCGATCCGTTCCCATTTTTCCAGTGGCAGAACGCACTTTTGCACGGACGATGCTCTGCTGTTTGCATACACGGAGCTGCAATGTCGAGCCTTACAGATGAATATAAAAATAATTAGTGTTTTTAATTGTTTGCTTTATTTAACCGGGATGGAGCGTGAAGCGAGCTACTTACCTCCGTCCAGTGTAAGGGCTAAGATTGGGCGGATCTCAACCTGCATTTTGTCGCGTGTCTTAATGGCTTGCCAGAAACTCAACGTTTACTTTGACAGTAACTAAGAAGGACCAAATACTTGAAGCTGTACAAAGAGCCGAATATTTAACACACACTCATGGTCCAAGACGAGTTCCGCTGATCCAGTCAATAGAGAAGGTTAGAGTATGCAGCCTAATGAATTATTTTGTGAGTGTATGTCAGCATCATAAATCAGGAACGTGCCCTCATTCTGTGACTGATACACTGTTACATGATGTCCCATGACGGCGGGAACCAGAAGGAAGAGAAATTTGAGTTCTGACGATTGTAAGAGTCTTGGCGTTCGTACTTCAGTCATTTTGAAGTTGCATGCGTTCTGATGACAGGCTTGGCACGGAGCGCGTCTGGACAGTGTCACTGTGTTCTGAGAGTTCTGCTGCGAGCTGCTGGCGTCTAATGTTCGCTGTATATTGTGCACACTTTCTTGGTTAAGTCTTTACAGCCCAGTGGTCACTACATGTACACCGCCAGTTTAACACTCACAAATTCTACGTTTTGCCCACTCACTGTATTAATGTGTTTTGTGTGGATCTGAGCATAAACAGCGATTATTTCCTCTTACAGCGTTGACTGGCCGGTTTTTATAACCAAGACGGAGAGTGTTTTCTGCGCGGTACGGACAGAGTCTTTGAACTTAACTGAAGTTAATATTCGTCTTCAAACGCCTGCACCGTGGCTCAGGCGGTTAGTCGCCGGTATCTCACCGCGGAGGCCAGGGTTCGATTCCAGGCCTGTCAGTGTGGGGGTGCACAAACTGGCACTGGACAGGATTTTCTCTGCGTACCTCCGTGTTTCCCTGTCACTATCACTGCAGCATTGCGCCATACTTATCTGCGTCTACGTGTCGCCCTTACCAGAAGCAGACAACCTGCCAAACCTTCGAACCTCCCTAAAGGCAATGTCCTTTCGGAAATCGGGGAACAGGGAATAGGGAGGTACTGTCATTTAAAAAAATAGTCTTAGAAGACTCACATATCATGTGATTTAGCAGATGGACAGTAAAAAATTGTACGTTTCATAGAGATGTTCACAAACAGCTTAACCACAGTAAAGTTCACCATCGATATTCGTTAATTTCGATCTTTTGTGATTACTCATATAAATACATTTTTTCGAAATTTCGTGACTAGTTCCGACGAATCGGGATAACATTATATGGCTGACAGGCAGGTCCCCCCCCCCCCTCCGCCTGGTATTGCTGTAATCACTTGAGCCCTCTCTGCTGTCATTGTGTGGTTAACTGCTTTAGTGCTTTGTGGAACGAGACTCTTGTTCAAGCAATTAATGCACTCCGTGCTTTAAATTTGTTATTCTATTAAAAATGAAGCTGCTGTTTGTCATGCTATTTCACATGTTTATTGCTGGTATTTTGTGTTGTTCTCGGAACCAGAAAGGCGGTTCACAGTGCCACTGTGGCAACAAATGTGCAATGGTGTACATTCAGAAGTAGACAATAAACTATACAACATATACAGGGACTTGATTTATAAACTTGACGCACTGAAAGGTATGAAAACGTACCGAACTGGGACAACAAGATTAAATGGAAACTGTACGTTTGACAGATGAGTAGAGAGTTTATCACTAACCGAATTTGGCGAAGAAGAGCTAGAATTACTGAAATTAGGTCCAAATTATGCACCTGGCAAAATAAATATGGACATAACGCACGGTAAGAACAATATTAAGACCCATTTTGATCTTTATGTTTTATCAGTACCAATTAAATGCAAGCATCAAAAATCTAATGTATTCGTTTTTTTTTTACACTACACAAAATAATTTGACGGCTTATTAAAAACAGACCTCATTAGATTCAGTCCTGGACTGACGGGTGAAGGGGGCACAATGTTAGCCACGCCCGCCCAGAGCTCACGCAACAGGAAATGCAGAACTGTGTGTGCTTGAATATTCCAGACAGCAGTAACAACTCTGTTCTGTGTGCCAGCTATTCCTACGCAGTTCCTTCCGTATTTAATGACGACTGGTTTACTGTCAACAGTCTACGTAGCAAGCATGCACGTGATGACATCTGCCTCTACACTGCCCCGACTCTCAAGTTAGTACAACGATGCGAATTTTAGTTACTTATTACGCAACAAAGCCCGGATGTAGAGATCTCTCCGTCACGTGCACGTACTATACATATAGTAGGACCTTAAGTTCTCTCGAAGACAACCTGAAGATGGCCAGTTGGCGCCGAAACACGTAGTTGCCTAGTGTAGTCACTAAAACATCTTAATTGACATAGTTGTGTTTGACTACATATCATTTCCAGAATTTTAGTCGTCGTGTTTTTAAACAGTCATCGTCTGGGTAATCGTAGGCCTGCTGTTGTGTTCGTAATAGACCCGCAACTGATATATTAAGTTATTGCACCACTTTGCTTTAAGCATTTGGAATCCGAACGGAAGGCATTTCGTTATTTGCTACGTATTTATCTTTCCGTGCCTCAGTTCTCGTCACTAACAGCTCCACAGCTCCGTGCTCATTCACTAAAGTCTCTGGCTATGTCGTTCCACCCACGCGTCCTCATCGTATTTTATTTTCCCTTCCCTCCGTGCCCCTCACCGTTTTGTAGCGTACAATCAACGAATCTTCGTCAATGAAATGACGTAGCGGACTGCGATTGGCTAACTGGGAGATACCACGTGACTGGTACGAGCAGCATGGGCGTATTGATTCCCCTCACAATCGGTAAGGGTTCGTGATGAAATATTCAGATTTGTAACGTGAAATAGTCGCTGCAGCAGATGGTGTAGGCAGACAGCAGACATGCTTTTAGCAACAATGACTTATTAGGGTCAGGCACAAAAATAAATTTATGGACGCCGGATGCGGGTTAGTGGAAATACACATGAGGTAAAGGTACTGTTTGAATTAATATAACAAATCGAATGAAAGAACAACGCGTATAAAACTAACATGCTGCGAATGGAATATGAAGAGAAAACTAATTTTTTCTGGGGTGTGATTTTGTGTCACTGGGCGAATATTTTACGGCATATCAAAGAACCGTAGGGCCTTTATCTGCAGTGACAAGTATGATTGCAAGCTAACGATCCAACCTGACATTCGGGAAAACATTAATGTGCGGCCAGGTATTGTGACAACCTCAAATGTGGCGGGAATGCAGAAACTTTACAAAACAGAAGACCTGAACTACACTAGTCTTAGACTGCTGTGCCTGTGCTGGAAAGACCCTGAAATGTCATTCTATTACTGCTGCCAATAATAATAATAATAATAATAATAATAATAATAACAATATCCGACACATGTCCTGGAGGTAAGGTAACCACATTATGGAACCAACAAGTGCAGACTGGCCGAACTATCCCTAACAATAAACCGGACATCGTGATCCGTGATAATAAAAGGGAACTTGTATGTTAAACGATGTTGCAATTTCTGGAGACAGAAATGTGATCCAAACAGAAGCTGAGGAGGTTCTAAAATATACAGCAATCATATATCTGTTGAAATATAAAGATCTAGAAGCAGAAATTTAGCGTACGTGGAAAGTAAAACAAAAGTGATGCCGGTAACAATAGGGGCAACTGGAACCATTTCAGAATTACTCAGACAATAGCTTAGCAACTTACCGGGAAAACACGAAAACAAGTAACTACAAGAAAGCAATCACATTGGGTCTTGCACACACACTGCGGGAAGTGCTGATGTGAAAGTACAAAATGCTTATCATTGGGAATGATATAACGTGTGCCATAAATTGTAAATACATAACACTTGCAGAAATACATACCATTGAATAATAATAATAATAATAATAATAATAAATATGCGAATTTACACTTCCAACTCGATTTTTGAGGTTAGATTTGGTGCTTGCAGGCTGCTTCTACATGGCAGCCTTGTCGTCATGAAGGATCTCCCTCTTTCTAATAGCTTACAGCACTACGTAAGTGCTATACATTTGTGTAGATCGCCCGACATATTGCTTTCCCAGTGTGCTGTTGTGATTTCATCCGCTTAAAGGCTAAATTAACCTTCGTTGTATTTAAAGACTTGGAGCGTACCGCACAATAAACGTACTGTACAGGCAAATAATCATCGTTTGTTGTTACTTCCGTACAAAACACGTAGACTGTATTGGTAGAACACAGAATTTTTGGTTGTGGTGTATAAAGTATCTCAAGGCAACCATCCCCAATACAGGCTGTGACAGATCAAACACCTGGAGAATGTGAATTTTTACAGCAGTTTGGGTAGGACAAATGATGCAAGATGTAAACGTGAAATTAAATTCAGATTTGTCATGGCAAAAGCAGCATTCAACAAGAAGATCATTCCTTTCACCAGAAAAATGGACTTATATTTGGGGAAGACACTTAAATTATTACATTTGGAGTATAGCTTTGTGAGGTGCTGATACTTGCATGCTTCGGAAAGTAGATCAGAAATACCTGGAAAGTATTGAAATGTGGTGCTGGAGAAGCATAGAAAAGATCAGTTGGACCGATCGTGTGAGAAATGAGGTGTAGGGTTAAGGAGGAGGGGAATATCGTACATGTAGTGAAAAAAGAAGAAAGGCTAAATGGATTGATCATGTCTTGTGTAGGAACTACCTTTTAAAGCATGTCATTGAAGGCAAAAGAAAGGGAGGGATAGAAGTGATGGGAAGACGAGAAAGAAGATGTAAACAGCTACTAGATGATTTTAAGGAAAAAGAGGATATCGGAAGATCGCACTGTGTGGAGAACTGGCTTTGGAAGAGGCTATTGACCTGTCGTGGGAGAGACTGCGGAAAGAGTGAATATAACGTAACTACTGGCTATAAAGAATTGATACAAAGCAGTCAGTCATACAAAATGTCATTTTGCTAGGCTTAGGAAACGTTAATGTATATGTGAGATAAACACTTGTCCAGCAGTTGTTTACACTTTTCAAAGAAACGGGCGGTTGTCCGAAATAAAATTGTGGGTTGTTTACTCGTTATCGTTTAACGAGGACTTCGGAATGGCAAACGGTTCCATCCAGTTGGACTGGCGGGAGGTGAGGGCAGTAACAAATGAATGTGTACCAGCGGCAGGCGGGATTCGGTTTGGAAGCTTCCATAAGTGTAGGAAAGGTGGGGTTGCTGTCTCTTAGTTGTGTTTTGGGGAAGCGGACGAGAGCAGTGAGGATGCTACCAGATTCTAGTGAGATGAGAAGACGCGTTTAAGGTGGTGGTTGTTGTTGAAGCGGGGTTTGAGCGTTGTTGGATATCCGTGTGCCGACAGAAAGCCAAGAGTATTACCGTCGACCACCAGCCGATTTTGCAAGAAAGAAGATGGTCACACAAACGAATATTTGTGAGTTTGCAGTTATGTTATGTTCGCGAAAGAAATATAGACAGTATTTCAAGGCCTAGTTACCAGATACGGCACTTTTGTAACTGAATGCGTGTTTGAAGTAAATACAGATTCGTATATCTGTAGATTTGTTATCTGAGAAAGAAATATGCCTTCTGAAGATGATAATGAACGGGCAACGATGATGGAATTGTGTGTTAGTAAAGAGTGGTTATTTCGAGAATTACGTTCCGACCCGTCAAGACTGGTGATTATCGACTGTCGAAGTTCAAATGAGTATGGTGAATCACACATTAGGCATGCTGTAAATTTTAGTATCCCAAGTATAATGCTAAGAAGACTGGCAGCAGGTAAAATTGATCTTATGTCCACTATTAAATGCCGCGAACTGAAGACCAAGATGACGAACGCATACAAGGAGAATGTGTTTGTTGTGTATGGTGATTTCAACGTGACAGAGCAGCAATCTGCAAATCTCACTGCAAGCGATACGCTTCATGTAGTAGCCAAACGTCTAGCTCAAGATGGCTGCCAAGTGGTGTGTTTGGAAGGTAAGGGAACACTTTACTCTGTTTGACACGTAGTCTGTAGGTTAATATCGAATGTTCGAATTACGTGTTGTGTGTTTTGAGATCCAGTGAATGAATAGAACGCCCAGTTTGGTCCTGTGTTAAAATGCGAAATTAAAACTCTTCCAAATAAACACTGAACTTCGGTTTGTTATTTCACACACTAGGTTTTTGTGTTGCGTTTGTTGGTTTTATGTTAAATACCGAGTAGTTCGTTCAATAGAATTGAAGTTTCGTCATTGGGATTTCCTTGACAAGTCTCTTATACGTTACATACAAGAGCAGACAAGAGTAGTTATACAGTAATTATAAATATTGACATTCTTACAGTGACAGCTAAATCGTTTCCATGTGCACTTTGGAGTGTTCCATTTTTATTACTGGGGTAGGTGGGTAGAATTGACGGAAACGCCTCTGTTGTGATTATGTAATTTGTAAAGGGCAAACGAAATATAAACGCTCGCATCCATCAGCTTCAAATTATTTGCCGTAGGGAATTTTCTTGATGTGATTGTAGGTTAGTAACTTCCATTCATTGTTATGCGTATAGTCAGCACACGGAAGAGATTTGTGACTTATGAAAATTACCGGTTTTTAAACGCACGACTTTAGCTGGGAATGACAGCCGAATGCAAGTCTTGTGCGTGATAACCATGCTGTCTCTCCCCTTCTTTCAATTTTAAACCTGCCGAGCAATTAAAAAAATAGTACGGAGGTTACGACACTGGCGGCATGAACAGCACAAATTTTAAATTTCTTGCAATCTGTAGTGCTAAGAACAATATGGCGGATGCACGAACGTATGAGGTGGGGCTATAGGGCCATGTAGTTTAATGTTGTGAAATAATGTCTGGTAATAGATTTACGGGAAATCTTAGGGTTTTGGTGAGGAGTTTTTCTTATTGTAGACGGTGTAACAACAACATGGTGACTATGTGAACAAGTTTTTAACTTTCTGTTTGACAGAGATAACTGATGGGTCACTGAATATAAAAGTGAAAAGTATTCTGTCAAACTAGATTTTAAACTTTAAAGCAAATTATGTATGAATTATATTTCACATTCAGCAGTTCAGTTGCTAAATGTGGCAACTGCATGCTGTACATGTACATAGCATGGTCTTACCCAAAATACAATAATGCCAATACTGCCACAATGGTAACAAGAGTCTGTAGGTAATTATGGTCCTGTTTCGGCTCTTCACATCATGTATTGACGGTGTTTTCCGACTTTTGGAGGAACGTTTTTTCTCCATCTTCAGGGTGTCTGGCTGATGTGGATGCTGAAGTAATTGGTAGGAAGGAATGTGTCATTTACATAGGAAAATTTGAGAAACTTCTAGCCGATCGCAGATGGAATGGGGCTTGCACCGAGATAATGGGGATTACCTCAGTATCAATCTGAATCATTCAGTGATCTTGAAGGTGGAGGCATTATGTTTCTCCGGAACGCCGGAAGAGCCCTTCACTGACTGTTCCCCCTCCCACTACCAAACAGTATAATTTGATAAACAACCTGAAAACCTGTACTGTCTGCAGCACATGCAATACAACGAATGTGTTCAATGTGGTCCAAGGCCATTGGGCTAACTCTTGTGCTAAGCTTCATTTATTGTGCATTTAAATCTGTAATAACATTAATTATACTGGTAACGTATAGAACAGCTCGTGGGCTGTTGGAAATTCATTTGGGCCCTGTCAGAGTAGGATGGTAAGGGTCTTGCTTCGGCTTTGCTTGGGGACCCGGATTTTGAAATTCTGCCAGATGTTTGAACTGTTCAGCAGAGGGTACATAGGTGCAGTCAACTGTGTTTCAACAACAACAAAAATATAAAAATATGAACATAATATCAGAGTGAATTCTATTCATTCTTGGCGTTTGAAATGCGTCTGTGCACGTTTAAATACAGAGATTTTATTTTAGTAACATGTGGGTCATTTTCTGTCGGCCTCCCACATGGGTATTCGAATAGTGGCGGAAACGTAACAGTGACACGAGAAAGATGCTCTCTCCCGTAGCAGGCTGCGCAAATCACAGGTTCCTAACCCGGGACAGTGGCGCTTAATATTTCTGTACAGGGGCGCTCATTATTTCTGCACAGTGGCGCGTAATATTTCTGTACAGTGGCGCTTAATATCTCATTACAGTGGCGCTTAATATTTCGGTACAGTGGCTCTTAATATTTCGTTACAGTGGCGCGTAGTATTTCAGTACAGTGGCGCCTAATATATCTGTACAGTGGCTGTTAAAATTTCAGTACATTGGCGCTTAGAATTTCAGTACAGTGGCGCGTAATATTTCTGTAGTGTCGCTTAATATTTCTGTACAGTGTCGCTTAATATTTCGGTACAGTGGCGCTTAATATTTCTGTACAGTGGCACGTAATATTTCGGTACAGTGGCGCTTAATATTTCAGTGCATTCTCACTTAATATTTCGGTACAGTGGCGCGTAATATTTCTGTACAGCGGCGCGTAATATTTCAGTACAGTGTCGCTTAATATTTCTGTACAGTGGCGCGTAATATATTGGTACAGTGGCGCTTAATATTTCAGTGCATTGGCGCTTAATATTTCGGTATAGTGGCGCTTAATATTTCAGTACAGTGGCGCTTAATATTTCTGTACAGTGGCGCGTAATATATTGGTACAGTGGCGCTTATTATTTTTGTACATTGTCGCTTAATATTTCAGTACAGTGACGCTTAATATTTCAGTGAATTCTATCTTAATATTTCGGTACAGTGGCGCGTAATATTTCTGTACAGCGGCGCGTAATATTTCAGTACAGTGTCGCTTAATATTTCAGTTTAGTGTCGCTTAATATTTCTGTACAGTGGCGCGTAATATATCGGCACAGAGGCGTTTAATACAGTGGCGCTTAATATTTCAGTGCAGTGGCGCTTAATATTTCTGTACAGTGGCGCTTAATATTTCGGTATAATGGCGCTTAATATTTCAGTACAGTGGCGCTTAAAATTTCTGTACAGTGGCGCGTAATATATTGGTACAGTGACGCTTAATATTTTTGTACATTGTCGCTTAATATTTCAGTACAGTGACGCTTAATATTTCAGTGCAGTGGCGCTTAATATTTCTGTACAGTGGCGCGTAATATTAGGGTGCAGTGGCGCTTAATATTTCTGTTGAGTGGCGTTTAATATTTCGGTATAGTGTCGCTTAATATTTCGGTACGGTGGCTCTTAATATTTCAGTGCATTGGCGCTTAATATTTCTGTTGAGTGGCGCTTAATATTTCGGTACAGTGGCTGTAAGTATTTCAGTGCAGTGGCGCTTAATATTTCTGTACAGTGGCGCTTAATATTTCAGTATAGTGGCGCTTGATATTTCGGTACAATGGCGCTTGATATTTCTGTACATTGGCGCTTAATATTTCTGTACAGTGGCGCGTAATATTTCGGTACAGTGGCGCTTAATATTTCTGTACAGCGGCGCGTAATATTTCAGTACAGTGGCGTTTAATATTTCGGCACAGTGGCGCGTAATATTTCAGTACACTGGCGCATAATATTTCAGTACAGTGGCGCTTAATATTTCAGTACAGTGGTTTTTAGTGTTTCAGTACAGTATCGCTTAATATTTCAGTACAGTGGCGCTTAATATTTCAGTACAGTGGCGCTTAATATTTCAGTACATTGGCGCACAATATTTCAGTACAGTGGCGCTTAATATTTCAGTACATTGGCGCATAATATTTCGGTACAGTGTCGCTTAATATTTCTGTACAGCGGCGCGTAATATTTCAGTATAGTGGCGCTTAATATTTCGGTACAGTGGCGCGTAATATTTCAGTATATTGGCGCTTAATATTTCAGTACAGTGGTGCTTAATATTTCAGTACAGTGGCGCTTAATTTTTCAGTGCATTCTCTCTTTATATTTAGGTACATTGGCGCGTAATATTTCAGTACATTGGCGCATAATATTTCAGTACGGCGGTGCTTAATATTTCGGTATAGTGGCGCGTAATATTTCAGTGCAGTGGCGCTTAATATTTCTGTAGTGGCGCTTAATATTTCGGTATAGTGGCGCTTAATATTTCCGTACAGTGGCGCTTAATATTTCTGTACAGTGGCGCGTAATATTTCGGTACAGAGGCGCTTAATATTTCGGTACAGTGGCGCTTAATATTTCAGTACAGTGTCGCTTAATATTTCAGTACAGTGGCGCTTAATATTTCTGTACAGTGGCGCGTAATATATTGGTACACTGGCGCTTAATATTTCAGTACAGTGGCGCTTAATATTTCAGTACATTGTCGCTTAATATTTCAGTGCAGTGGCGCTTAATATTTCAGTACAGTGGCGCTTAATATTTCAGTTTAGTGTCGCTTAATATTTCTTTACAGTGTCGCTTAATATTTCAGTACAGTGGCGCGTAATATTTCGGTACAGTGGCGCTTAATATTTCAGTACAGTGTCGCTTAATATTTCAGTACAGT
>Ga0123357_10007290_pt1 | contig 13647 bp, 8 predicted proteins | sample TergutEmb28metaG_FD_89873 | JGI IMG/M metagenome (GOLD analysis project Ga0123357, IMG submission 89873) | Embiratermes neotenicus P4 segment gut microbial communities from Petit-Saut dam, French Guiana - Emb289 P4 | ecosystem: Host-associated > Arthropoda: Insects > Digestive system > Gut ... | reverse complement strand
ACCAGGATCTGTAGTTAGAGTGATATGCTCCTGATGATGGGCGAAAACATCGCTCGAAACATGTAGAGCTGATTAGAAATAAATAAATCAAAATAGTTGCATCTTGTTGGTTATCAATTGTAATTACACTAACGATGCACGGAAACACGAACGTTAAAATTGCATGGCCCATGTTTAGACCCACGCTTCATTTTTACGCACATAAACACATGTCACTTGAAACACTTGTTCATATGTGTCTGAACACTGAACTGTTAAAAGAATTAAAGTCATCCAAATGATATTTAAAAATTTAGTTCCTACGTCGCGAAAACAACTGCTTCTCCATTACAAAGAACGACCGAGTATGATTGTTACAAAAATAATCATTGTTTTTAAATAATACGAAATTCATTTACACTGGTGTGGGAATATGGAGTTTCTTAATGTTAAAGCAGGTGGTAAAGGTAAAGGTAAAGCAGTCCCGTTACAGGCCTGGAGTGGTCCAGAGGGTTCCAGGAAGTTAAGGTTCCCAGATTTCACGACAAAGGCACAGAATAATGGTAAGGTTGTCAGCCTTACGCACCGGCCGCCTTTACCCCCAGGAAATGCTCCTGGTACTCATTGTTGTTAGAGGCTGAGTCGACCCCAGGGTCATAGTGCGATCGGAAGGAGTTTATGTCAATGAAAAATTCCAATGACACCAGCTGGGATCGAACCAGCGACCTTAAAACAGGTGGTACTTGTACGTATTGGTTTGTTACTCTTCCTATGAGACTAAAACGAAATAGGCCTATAAGACGAAATAGTATTTAAGTGAGCAGTGTGAAATATTTCACAACATTACAAGTGTATCTTTTATGTCGGTTGGCCTTCACCCATTTCCCTTTCTATTGATTCATAGAAAACACGGTTACGCTTGTCAACAAAACATTTATTTTCATAATGACACTTTATACAAAGGACAATAATGAACATTGTGATTCAACACATACGTAAAAGTCATATCTTAACTTGTACGACTGATGGCAGTGCACAGCAAAAGTGACCAAATTTAATGTTTGCCATCCCGGCGTGTTTAACACACATATAAATATACAATGATGTATCAGTCAAACACAACAAAACTTTATTATGTTTATTATTGTATTAGGGCAACATGTTTCGATTCTTACAGAATCATCTTCAGGCCCTTCTAAGATACAGATCCTTACTTAGCAATGCTTAAAAATTCGCTGTGGAATCCCAAACGCTTACATTCTTGATAAAACTGTTTATGAAATGCATGCATTTTAAGTAAGGATCTATTTACTTAGAAGGGCCTGAAAATGATTCTGTAAGAATCGAAACATGTTGCCCTAGTACAATAATAAACATAATAAAATGTTGTTGTGTTTGACTCAACATTGTATATTTATAACACTAACCAAAGCAACACGTTTCATCAGAGAGGTAGTCACGGAGAAAGGAGTTAAAGGATATGGTGTTATCTTAAGTTATTTTATGACGCTCTCAGTAACTCAGGGTATTTCATGAACAGTGAATTGAAAAATCTGGGATAAAACGGCCGTAGCTTAATTGATATCATCCTTACAACCGTCGTGAGAAACTTAGAAAAACCATGCAAACCGCAGATGGAGTAGCAAATGACCCTACCCGAGATACAGAGCGAGCGTGAATGATACAATTTTTGTGGAGGACATCCCGTTGTGTTTTAGAATTGCAAGACAGCAATAGAATTATTTGTTTCTGTCAAACACAACGCTATTTTATTATTTTTAACTTACTGGCGACCAGTTTCGTTCATTAGAACACCATCAGGCCAACTTTAGGTGAAATTTAAAACAGGTGACACGTAGTGCACATTAAATTCAATGCGATCCCATACGACATTGTGGGCCGGGTAGCGTAGTCGGTATAGCGATTGGCTACGGGCTGGACGGTCCGGAGATCGAATCCCGGTGGGGACGAGATTTTCCGCACCTGTCCAGACCGGCCCAGGAGCCCAACCAGCCTCCTGTACAATGGGCACCGGGTCTTTCCCGGGGGTAAAGAACGGTCAAGGCGTGACGCTGACCCCTCACCCCCTTCTAGTGCCGTGGTCAAGAAAGAGTAGAGCTACACCTCCACTCCCCCTATGGGCAGTACGGCCTGTACAGAACCTCAGAGCCTGTACAAGGGTGCACTTTACCTTTACTTTACCATACGACACTGAATTTCAAGTGAATGCTATAGCTTACCAACCCTTTCGATGAATGTGTGAAGAAATATGTACTTTATTACTTTGAAGAATTTGTATGAAAAATAACTGAGCAGAAATTAAATTTATCTTATTTCATCCCATTAACTACATTTAATATATTAACCAATCCTTCTGGCCCTGGGGTCGACCCAGCTTCTTACATAAATGAGTAAAAGGTAAAGCAATCCCATTACAGGCCTGGAGAGGCCCTGAGGCTTCCATGAGGTTGGGGCTCCTAGATTTCACGACAACCGGCACATGAAGGTGGTAAGGTTGTCAGCTCTACGCACCGGCCGCCTTCACCGCCAGGAAATATTCTTGGTACTCATTTCTGCTAGAGGCTGAGTCAAACCCAGGGCCATGGTGCGGCCGGAAGGATTATGTCAATGAAAAATTTCAATGAGAACATCGGGAATCAAACCCACGACCTTCCAACTTGTAACACAGTGCCTCAACCAACTGCGCCACCGCGAGTACCACAGCATAAATGAGTACTAGCAATATTTCCTGGGGGGTTAGAGCGGCCGGTGCGTAGTGCTGAGAACTCTACCACCTTAACGAGCCGATTGTCTTGAAATCTGGAAGCCTCAGCCTCCTAGAATCCTCAGGACCTGTCCAGGTCCGTACAGGAAAAAAGGACAATGCCCAATTATAAACCATATATAAGGACACCAGCAGTAATGGGGATTTCAAAATTTTGGCTGAAAAATAGGACGTATGTCATAATATTAATAAGGTATGACATACACACATTTAAATTTAAACAAGTATCAAAATTCTGGTCCTCAACTTATTATGACATCTACTATCAATAGAGTAACACTAATAATATTATAGAGAATTTTAATAGTGGGCAAAAAATGATATAAGAATCAGTAACAATTTCAGATATGGAAAGATAAGGCATTCAAAGAGACTAAGTTTTCTAAACAGGCAACTGCTTGTGTGTGGATATTTGTGTATAAAAAATAAGAATAAACTCACTCTAACATACAAAGATAACTCTTCAAGACTCCTTCGTTACCTGGTACTCATGAGATTTTTAATTAAGCTATGACTCTTCCCCTGCTCAAGCATGTTTCTCTGTAGACATTATCTTCGTCAGAATTTGCTGATTGTTCTTGAAGTAGCCATAGAATTCTTTGCATGAAAGATACTTGTAAATGTACCGCACAAACAGAACGCCTTTTGACAGATTCGGTATTAAGATTGCTTAATTCTTTTATCCACTGCATTTCCATAAGCGAGAAAGTTCGTTCTGCTTCTGCATTGTGTGAAGGAATTGCGAAGAAAAACTGGAAAATTTTTGGACTTTTCAAAGTACTTCACCCACTTCTGGTGTGCTAATAAGTTACAAAATTCTTCGTGATCTTTGTAACCTTCCGGGAATATCTTCGGATTGATCTTCAGGAACTTCAGATAAAGTTCTACAGTATTCTATTGTGATATATCATTCAGTGCCATTCACATGAAATAAGAAAATTCTTCCTTTGTTTGAGTCCTTTTCTTTAGATATTCCATACAACTTTCAAACAAACAGAATACTTCGGCACAGAATTTGTCACAATCTGCATCAAGACTTTGCTGTTTTCTTCAATCATACTTTTAGCTTTGAGGAACATAAAGTTTTGGGCTTGACGTGCAACAAGAATGTCAAGTTTTGACATTTCGACAACAGGGTTGTTTTCCTTTTTAGTTTCTTGAATTTGTGATTGGAAAACCTCATAATGGATTGGGTATGCCACAAATAGATTTCACTCATTTTGTTTTCAAAAAATATGAATCATTGTGCTAATGCTCGAGCATATTTAAAACCATCTTATCTTTCTGTGGGAAAGAAGTGTCTTGTATTAAATATCCACAAAATCACATTACTATTTCATTTGTTCGATTCGAGCAGTGTAGATATGGAAATAATTCTAGGTTTTTAAAGATGATGCACTCAGTGTCAGCACTGAGATTATCCGTTGCATCATGAAGACTGATAGTCAATATATGTGCTGGGCAGCCCACAACAATTAGTGTTTTATGATTCAATAAATTTATGAGTTTTTCAAACATCATTTCCTTCAGCATCACGCCGCAATCCCCCAAAATCGTGTTTCAGTTATCACTGGCGATTGCAAAGCACTTCCTCAGAAAAGCGATATATTGAACAACACTCACTGCTGATTCATTCGGTTCTTGCTGCACTTCAATTAACTGTGACTGTAAACCAGCATTTTGCCATGAATTTATATTCTCTATTCCCCACTGCAAAAATGTGATAAAATCGACAAACGAACTAAATAGCACACAGCACGTCCTCCACCGCAAGAACGGAGCCGGGCTGTGCGAGCATGCGTTCGGGTCCGCTGGAAGTGGATGTGAAAATAAGGTCTGAAGTTGAAACGTGGTCTGCGAGAACTACGAACTATAACGTATATCACGACCACAGAAAAATTGAGTGTGAAAATTGACGAAGACCAAAAAATCGGACATTTTTGGAAAATTAAAAAATTCCCACGGAAACAACTCTGAAACCTGGAAAAATTGACATCTCCGGAAAAACCCGGACGTATAGTAACCCTAATATTAACCACTCATTTCGTTACACGTCAAGCTGTGTAGGTGTATATCACCTGCTTATCTCCGGGAATTTTCTGTCGCCACCAAATGTCTTCTGAAAGATCGTCTCAATTCACGGATAACATACGTCTGGTTATTATAGTTAATATGTTGCGAGCCACAAAAGCCTGGTGAAATATACCCCCTGCTAATCATCACTTTAGTTGAATGTTAACGCAGAAATATGATTTAACAAGACGTAAAATTAAACAGAAGAAACTGATTTTAGAATTTTAGTAATGGGCATATTTTAACATCATTAAGGACCTGGTACACATTGAATTAATAACCTCGTATACTTCTGTCACTGTGTTTAATCTTCCGTAACAAGTCAAAGATACAAATAACTCTTCGAATTTTATTTTGAAATTTAATTCTTATGGCTCATTAAACGGGGGTCGGGATAGCGTAGTCGGTTTAGCGACTCGCTACGGGTTGGACGGTGCGGGGTTCGTATTCAGGTAGAGGCGAGATCTTTTCTACCCGTGCTGAAAGTTTCTGGGGCAAATCCAGCGTTCTATAGAATGAGTACCGAGTTTCCTTCTCGGAGTAAAGCAACCGGGTCGTGGCGCTAACCGCCCACCCGCATCTAGCACCGAGGATAAAGAAAGAGTAGCATTATACCTCTAATCCCCCTCTGGGCCTTTATGGCTTTTTCTAGGTAGAAATTTACGGCACAGTAGACGCACCTGGTATCGGGAATAATCGGTGTTTGTTCTGGGAATAATACTAAGTGCATCAGCTGCAGAGTGTGTGAGAAGAATGTATAAATTTTAATTAAACTTGATGACAAGTAAGGCAGCCACTGTAAACAAGTGACACACATGACTTGACGTGTAATATGAACTATACTTAATATGCCTTGTGTTTCTACATGACGTCTACGAATTATCGAGCTCCTTTCGAATCAGTACTCTACTGTAGATACTGTTAATTGCACGTGCAAATAAAGTTACTCTGCCAGTACTACCTCGGACCACGGGCCACCAGTTGATAACCTACTTTAAGTGGAACAAAATGACATTTCGAAGATGGGAATGCATTATACATTCTTGCTAAAAACTACGACGGACTTACCAGGTAAATACTTGGTTATTTGACTTCTTTGCTGATTAACTACTGTCCGCACACGCAAACGTGACGGATTTCAGAACTGCAGTATTGCAAGCGTTTTACCTGCAATTACAAGTACTTCAAACAGCTAATTAAATGTAATTACTGCGATCAGCTTCACAGTGTCGTTTCCTTTTGAAGACGTAGATGTGCAAAACGTGAATCTATGCAGTGATGAGGCATCGCAAAGTACAAGGTATGGAAACTGGAATACTGCTTCTGAATGGAATCAAGTGTATGAGTCAATGTTACGGCTATGCCGATGCTGTGTTCCTGGAAGATATGTTAAATCGAGTTCTGATAATTCAAAAGGTTTGTCCATAGAATCAGTGTCAGAAATCGTAGACGTTAATAGAAGAAAACAAAATAAGTGTAATGTGTTCCTTTTTGGGTAATTCCCCGGCGACTTATTTCTAATAGCCGACGTTTCGGAACTCACTGTCGGTTCCATCTTCATAGGCAGGTGAATGAAGTACTTCATTCACCTGCCTATGAAGATGGAGCCGACAGTGAGTTCCGAAATGTCGGCTATTAGAACTCAAACGCCGGGGAATTATCCAAAAAGGAACATATTACATTTAGAACAAGGCGAAAGCTTGAAAACAAGAAGCAAAATAAGGTTTTCGAGAATGGGGTTCTGGGGAAGATTCGGCCTAAGAAAAATGAAGAAGGAAGAGGCATAAAGACGAGCTTCATGATTTGTAAGCCTGCTTCTCACCACACTGCATGCAATAGTGGCACAATCCTGATATTTCCCATTGGAGTTAATACTACGATAGAGCTCAAAAATGAATACCTACTTTCATCAATAACGGGATCTGGCGGGGTGTGTTTTGACCAAGAACTGTGCCGATATTGTCCGATGTAGTTGTTACAATTTTGAGCTCAATCGTAGTATTAACTGAAAATGGCAACTTTTGGGCTGTGCCACTATTGCATTCAGTGAGCAACATTATTGCGTGACGAAATGAAGAAGGGCGAGATGGGAAGGACATGTGGCACGTTTAGGAGAGAGGAGAAATGCATATGGGGCATTTGGTGATTATACTAGAATGAAAGAAAATGCAAGGAGAACCTAGGGGTTAGATGTGAGGAAGACGTTCAAATAAGTCTTAAGAAATAGTGTGAGAAGTTGTAGACTGGTTTCTTCTGGCTTATGATAGGGAACAATTACTGGCTTTTCTGAACACGGTAATGAACCTTCCGGTTCCATAGAACACAGAGGATTTCTTGACTAGCTGCAGAAAGTTTTTGCTGCAAAGCGTTAAACGGATTGCGACTGGTGGTAGAATTTATCACTGTAATCTTTCATGAATAATGAAATATGCAATGGCATTCATATTGTGGTCCGCAGTATGTAATTGACACCGTGTAGATTGGCATCTGGCTACAAATGTTTCGAGGAAACATACTTCCTTCATCTGCTGTACGCTAGAAATAGAGACAGTATGTCCCTTTGAAACGTCTGAAATCTTGTAGCAGACCTCACGACGTCATAACCCTGACTATCACAATAAAAATTTTATCTTCGTCAGAACCCTAACTCTGTTAGTGGCGTACCGAGGGGGGGTTTGGGGGATTCATCCCCCCTCGAAATTCCGAAGACTTTCCAAAATTGTGCCAAACTCAACCCGATTGTGAAAACTGTTAAAATTTGCTGAATTTTGGACGCCAACACCCCAAGATGTTCGGAAAAAAGGCAGTACAACTCCAAAACTAACTAGGTTCGCAATTGTCTTACATTAGCAATGACAAATAAATTGGTTGTCATCATAAATAGTCTTTAAGTACCAAAAATTAAGAAAATTTTACTATATGAAATGAAATTTCTTGTACCAAATTACAGGTGCCTCCAGAACCCCTGACTAGGGGGCTACCGCCCCCAGATCCCCGTTCTCTCTGTCCTCTGTCCTTAACTGAATTTGTTGAACCCCCCACCCCGAACAAAATTCCTGGATACGCCACTGAACTCTGTCACTAGAAGTAACCGTGTTGTGTAAGAAGCTCTGTGTTGCAGAGGGACGCGAAATCTGCGGTGTCAGCATGACAAGATAGACACCTGTTGATAGCGGTGTTGTTTTGGGTCTGTTGTGTTGTCTACCCTGATGATGGTGGTGGTGGCCGCCACCACACGTCAGATCATAGCTTCACTGTATAAGTATGTGCATTGTGTTGGACCAACCTGTAGACAATACACGTTTACTATGTCACGCCCCGCTCCGGGGAACGAACACTCTCACGCCGAACTCAGTGTCTTCGATGTAACTAGCACAGCTTCAGGAAAAGAATCTGAAATATGTGGGCTGTGTCTCGTATGTGATGCTTTACGCATAGGGAATGCTTTCACTCAGAAACACGCACAAGCATGCGCGCCCACGCACAAACACACACACAAACATACACACACGTGAAAGCAGAGCTACATCGGTAAAAGGAACGTGCTGTGAAAGCGACCCCTACCATTTAGCATACACGACCAATCGTGTACTCCGTTACGGAGCGCGCAGGCTTTTCAACACGGCATTCTTTATTTTTAAATGTCACAAGATTTCACGGCACACGCGTAAATGTAATTTAATTTACACCCATATTGAATTTACTGTCTTCCTTACGCCGAGTTTTACAGAATCCATAAATTCTCATTAGCATTATGTACATATTTCTTGTACCGAATTTCACTCATATGGGATAAGTTAAAACTTCATTTAGGGCCTTAAGTAAAGCATAGCTTTCAGTTTACTAATTTTCACGAAACTAATAATCGCTCGATAAATTGTGCCCGATATCTCCAGTACTGTATTTACAAACACTGGAATAAAAATATAGAAAACAGGGCAAAATTTCATCTAGGCCCTTGTGTAAATTATAGTTTTAATTGCGCTGATTTTCAATGAATTTGCAACTGCTCTATACAATTTCATATAGGTCAATGAATGTGGAAAGTGCGGGGAAAATTTGCATTTACACGTGTCACTGAGCCGGTTTTAACCAAACTCGCTCTTGCTGGAGAACTTTTTCTATTTGATGTTTGTGTGACCGTGTGTCATTGATACACTAATGTAAACAACCAACTAGATGCAAAAAATAACAATTTATCAATAATTTCAAACAGATCGACATGTTTCGGGCGACAAGCTGTAAACACAGTCTAGTGCTCATGAGGATGGGCGAAATTATCGCCCGAAACATGTTGAACTGATTGAAATTATTGATAAATTGTTATAGTTTGCATCTAGTTGGTTGTTTACATTATTGTAACTTTTTCTATATATTTCCATACTAAATTGTAGTAAAATCTAACAAATGGTTAGCGGTATAGTCACTGACAGACACACGACGGACGGAGGGACGTGTTCTGCATACATGGCCTTCTTATTCACTCCGCAAAGAATGACTAATAGAGGGGTAAATTTCCATAGAGTATTATCTCTGATTCTGTAGGATGGGGAAATGGCCAGCGTTTTTACTTGCCGATAAACCACACCGGCTTTGCAGAATGAACCCTGGACCGGATAACTTTGTCTTGGCTCTGGTGCGCCGCATTTCGGAGTGGAAGAGAGCTAGTTTTCCCCGCTGGATTCGATCCCAGTGCTGCGTAGTCCAGGGTTGATCGATGATGGTCGAATATTTGTTGTTCCTAGAAAGCAACACTTGTTTGTTAGCTGACAGTTAATGACACCTGAATACAAGTCACTTGTCTAGAGCCGAAATTTTTGTCAGGTATGAAGGTAATTTATTGCGACACAACAGACAAGCGCCATTACAGTATCACATGAAGAGTTTTGATTCGGATAGGACTAAAATGATCGCAACGTATCACTTCTTCCCACCGAAATCGCGGAAACCACTCAATTTTTTTTTTGTATGCCCAAATGCGGAACAAATTTGGTAGGATTAACATCGTACAAAAGACTTCACACGCGGGTGTCAATCGGCCGACTCCAACTCCAGTGGACAGAAATCTATCAAAATCCCCTTGAACCTTATATCCGTGTATCAGAGACTGTTTACCACGTCGGTAGTCAGTGGCGTACCGAGGGGGGTTAGGGGGGGTTCCCCCCCCCCGAAATTCCAAAGACCCTCCAAAATCGTGCCACACTCAACCCGACTGTGAAAACTGTTAAAAATTGCTGAATTTTGGACGCCAACGACCCAAGATGTTCGGAAAAAAGGCAGTAAAATTCTAAAACTACCTAGGTTTGCAATTGTTTTATATTAGCTATGACAAATAAAATGGATATCATCATAAATAGTCTTAAAGTACCAAAACTTAAGAAAATTTTACTATATGAAATGAAATTTCTTGTACCAAATTACAGCTGTCTCCAGAACCCCTGACTAGGGGGCTACCGCCCCCGAGATCTCCGTTTTCTCTCTCCTCAACTGAATTTGTTGAACCCCCCCTCTCCGAACAAAATACGCCACTGTCGGTGGTTAGTAGTAATGCCTTACAAGGTTTCTAATAACAGTCTTCTAACAGTATCTGTGTCCTACGTCACAATGAGAATAGTTTGCACAACATTTCGACTTATCCAGCTAAGTCAATGCCGTGCCACGTACGTACATACTTGTCCCTAAGTACGTGCATACCATTTCAGCATTTCCCAGCTTGGGTGTCGGTCCAAGCAAGTGCGGTCAGTTGAACCACCGCAAAAAAACACACTGAAATAATTGCGATCTGTTATGCGATCCATTAAAACACCGAAATGCCAGTCTGGCATATACCATGTATACCTTTTCGACAGACGTTACTGACCTCATGTCCGTATGCTCTCTTCTAAGGTTATCATATTTTTCTTAAAAAATCAGTCCCGTTACAGGTACGAGGTTCCCAGAGGGTTCCAGGCAGTTAAGGTTCCCAGATTACGTGACAGTGGCCCAAAATGGTGGTAAAGTTGTCAGCCAAACGCACCGGCCGCTTTTACCCCCAGGGAATACTGGTAATCCTTTCTGTTAGAGGCTGAGTCGACCCCAGGGTCATGGTGCGATCGAAAGGATTATTTCAATGAAAAAGTCAATGAAACTATCTGGAATCGAACCAGCGACCTCCCGATTTGTAGCACAGCACCTTAACCACTGTGCTACCGCGGTCCCTATATTTTTCCTCAGTTTTATACAATTCCGTTCGTGATACGTAATACAGATCTACAATGTTCAGCTAATGTTATTACTATAACAAATAATTTTGTATTCCATGTTGTATCTTAGATCATAGAGGGTTTTGTTGGGAAGCCTCAAGGAAAATGACTACTTGGAGATTTAGGCGTAGATTGTAGGACAATATTCAAAAGGATATGCAAGAAATAGTATAGGGGTTTAGACTTCATTTATCTACCTCCGAATAGGGACAAGTGGCGGGCTATTGTGAAGACGGTAATGAACAATCGAGTTCTATAAAATGCGGGAAATTTCTTGACTAGGCCTACACGAAATTCTATTTACTTCTGTATCATGAAACCCTCTATCATTAAAAAAAAACGCCTTTGTGGTGTCTGCTTACTGAGTCGCCATTTTCATTCTTCTTACTGTTATCTGTTTAGTGAATGTTGGAATGCCTGTCCGTAATACAAGTATTAGCCAGGAGATTATGCTCTGCGGCGTTCTTTCCAGAATCACATATGAAGTTCGAGTCACTCAAGTCAATGACCACACACAGTCCTGCTGGATTCCGGTGCGTAAAACAAAAGAATGCGATACACTGTGCAATTGATGGATCGGGCAGGAGGGAAGAGGGTGTGTTACAATGTGGCCCCTCCGAGCAGCTGGTACAGTACAATGTCCATATTAACTGTGCCACGACGATAAAAACACGTAACTGCCACGCTACTTTTTTCCCACGGATTCTCGTGTTACTTTATGACACTCTGTAGTGGACTTTGCTCCCTGGCCACACACACTCACACACACACACACACACACAAAAAAGAAGTCAATGATACTATGGCGCCGTCTGCATATTTCTTCTACAACTTTTGAACAGCAACGCCGATTTTCACAAAACAGAAGGGACATAATGCCATTGGAGGCTACAACAAATGCTTTGAAGTCATCCCGTTGTGCTGCAATTATCACGCAGGACAAACACAAGTTCAGTTCAAACACGAATTTTTTTTTTTTTATTATTTCAGTGGTTAAGCTACATGTTTCGATCCTAAACACAGATTATCACTAGGCTTCGTATAAAAACGGTATCTAATAAGGTTCAATAATAAGCACTCTTTACATTTCACGCGCCATTTTTATACGAAACCTAACGATAAACCGTGCATAGGATCGAAACAAGCAGCTTAACACCTGAAATAAAATAAGAGTTATGTTTAGACTGAACCTGTATTTGTACCGATTATGATAAATGTCTTACTGTTTCATTTCCTATATTCCGTAATTGCAGCATGGCGGACGCGCGTATTTGTAAGGCGGGAGCGACAGTAGAGTCACTTTGAGTTCGCAAATGACGCGTATTAAAAATCCTGTACATTACTGGAGTTTTTAAGTAAATTAATTATTTTGTAAAATGTTAACAATATCATATGGCCGTGCGAAAATATTTTTTTGGTTAGGGTTACAGGCTAGAACACCATAGTTGGTTTGTAGGCAATGGTAAAAACAAAATCTCTGCTCCTATCGAGAATCAAATCTCTATTTCCAGTACGTAAACAGTCACATTAAGCAGATTTCTTCGTTTTAATTATGGACCTAACCAGAGTTTTACTTACATTATCATATACACGATGCTGGGTTTTTAAGAGGGATCCTGTTTGTTTGCGTATAGCCACTGCACCCATCTGTGCCATTTGTGTGATACATTTCCTATTCAGAACTGTCTGCAACAAGATATCATTTTGCAGTTACTTTTCCACTTTTCTGTGAAATACGCCATTAAGAAGTTTCGGGCAACAAGGGACTGAAACTAAAGAGGGTTCATCATCTTCTGGTCTATGCTGGTGATGTTAATTTACTGGGCGAAAACATACATAGGGGATATGGGCGCACATTTGAACAAGGGGCACTTACGTACACATTAAATATCCTGCCTTCAGTTAGAACATGTTACCACTCTTGTAATTCGAGAGTGGAAGACTCCAGTTGAGATGTGATGGCACACGGTGACGCACGGGAGGGGAAACTGGCGAATGGATTGGGTAGCCAGTACCCTTCACACTACCTCGAACATGGTGTATCCAGCATTACTACCGCTGATGCGCACACCTCGGCTGCCAGTAGTCAACTGAACTGACGCCCCCGCTGATTTAAATGGATTCGTCCGTTTCGCCGAAAGACGAAATCTGGTTTCTGCGTAAAGCCATCACTTTTCAACTGGTCTCTACCCCTGCTCAACAACTGACAACCACTTTCCGTCCATATTAGTGTTTATCATATGATCTCTGGTGTTTACTCCGGTGCAGGCGAAGAGAGCAGAAATGGATTGTTCACAAAGTTATTTTCTGAATTTTAACTTCTAAGCGTTTTATGTCTGCATTGTATTTGTAGAGGTAAGTTCTATTTTGTTATATTATATCCCAATATGTCTTTTATTTTGTAGTATGTGCATATCTTTTGAAATTATTCCTTGTTTATTATAACAAAAGGTTATGTTTTGTGTCTGCACCTGGGATAAATTTGAACATTGTACTGGGGGGGGGGGGGGGGGCCGTTTAATAACTTTAATAAATTGCCCCCCTAAATTTATCTTTGTTTTTTTTTTT
>Ga0123357_10007289_pt1 | contig 13647 bp, 4 predicted proteins | sample TergutEmb28metaG_FD_89873 | JGI IMG/M metagenome (GOLD analysis project Ga0123357, IMG submission 89873) | Embiratermes neotenicus P4 segment gut microbial communities from Petit-Saut dam, French Guiana - Emb289 P4 | ecosystem: Host-associated > Arthropoda: Insects > Digestive system > Gut ... | reverse complement strand
CATCTCGGTTATAAAAACCAATCAATTTATGCTGTAAGTGGCACAAGTCGCTGTTTGTTCTCAGATAAATACAAAACACATAAATGCAGTGTGGGCAGAGCGTACAGTTGTTGAATGTTAAACCTATTGTACCATCACGTAACCAGTAGGCTTTAAAAGGTTAAGAACATAAATATCTAGCGCATTTGATCTGTATATCACTATAATAACACACAAAGAATGATTCTGATGAAATTTAGAGTTATACACTTTGTTCAGAAAGGTTATACAAAGGAATTCCTTTCGAAACAGTAGTCCAGTTCAAGAGTTGTTATCATACAAGCATCTTGTCCTCATAATGCATTATCCTTTAATCAACGGGCTTAAAAGTCTCTCTAACTGCAGTTTTATTTATTTATTTTATACACTTGTTTCAGTCTATAGTTACAAGATTTAGACTCGGTGCATCCAATTTCGAATCCATTAAAAATGTAAGCTATAACAGAAAGAAAATTTTATCTCAGTAATTAACCAACTTGATGCACAAAGTTTTGTTTTATAATAAGTTTATTTCATGCCGCTACATGTTTCGAGCACGTGCTTGAAACATGTAGAGGCACGAAATAAACTTATTGTAAAACAAAAATTTTGTGCATCAAGTTGGTTAATTACTGAGATAAATATACTGGGATATGCGGTCAGCAAAACGTCAAAAAGAAAAAGTAAAATGTTCACAAAATTTAACTTTTTTTACACTAGTTACTGTAAATAGATCCATACAACGGAATGTGTGCATGCCTGGCCCTCTGTCAGTTTGTTATATCTTCGAGAGAACTGAACGGATTTCGACGAAATTTAGTACTGGGAGGTCTTTACTGAACGTCATGAAACTAATTTAATTCTGGCTTATATGGCCTAAAACAAAACCCATATTCATGACGTTCAAATTGAAAGTTATCGATTCTTTCTTCAAATTTGGCACATAATACAAGACTTGGCGCGATAATTGATGTGCAATTTAATTATTTACCGTGTAAAGTCTTATGAAAATAATGAATGAAGAGAAACCAATGATCATTTAAAAAAATAAATCATTCAGCCATTTATTTTTAGTAACATTTCCAAAATGTTTCGATTCTTAATGGACTGGTTGAGATAGTCGGTGACTGTCGTGACCAAATAAGGACTGGTTGAGACAGTCACCGACTGTCTCAACCAATCCTTATTTGGTCACGTTTGAAGAAGCTTGCTCTCCAGATAGTATGATCTGTACCAGAGGCTCCAACTACAGTTTCATGCACTCCTGATGATGGGCGCGATGGACTCCCGAAACATGTATAGTAATTTAGCAGTAAATAAATACCTGCGTATTGTTGCATCTTGTTGGATTTGTTCAACCTAAAACTAGTCACGTAATTAAATGTTAAAAACAAAGACTTATATAAACGAAAGAACCACGACAATACATGACTCAGTGGCTGCTCTATCGTAATGTGTATGTTGATGATTTTTCACTGTTTATTTTCATAATTTCTATGTACCGTTTGATAGAAATTCTTCATCAGCTTCGGTAACTTTCAGAAGTTTCCATAAAGCATGTCCCTTTAAAGTAAGTTACGGAAATTTAAAGAATAAAAGAATAAACTTGGTGGTTCTCGTAACTAGAGGAGATTATTAGAAAAATTGGATACAGTAATGCCGGCAAGCATATTTTGCAGTTCTGCTGTATACTTATCTTATTTGTAACTATTTCTAACGATCACAATGACACCATAAAGAAATAAGAGCAAACATTATCGATCGAGGTCCAATAGATCCGTAAAAGGACTTTTCTTTTTTGGTACGTGTGTACTTAACTGAATAAAAATGACATGATTTTTGGCTGTATGACGTGATATTTGTAGTATAATTTTGTTGTTTGCGGGCAGAAGGGATATGATGTAATAACGCCATCACCCGAAATTCCCAAGACTATTGAACACTGTATCGCACGAGTTAAACGACTGGACGGTTTCAGAGCGCAATGGCTGTAGCGACTGGACATTCCTGCGTCATGTCCTAGCTTCTGTGTAAAGCGGTCAAGCGTTTCCTGGGATATTAATGAGTCTGGAACTGGAATTCCTTTACCCCCACTTGCACTATCTCTCTCCAGAGCTTTGGTTTCTACCTTCCCTCTTTATAGTCAGAAGCACTGTTTTAACTTTCAAGTTATTACATCTCGTTGGAAGGCAGTATGTCTTGAGGAGTCGACCAACCTCAATATGAAACTTATTAGCTACATAGAATCTTACATTTTAATATTCTGGCAAGTAGCCTTAAGGTATCAGAAATAGAATAGTGCGGCTCTAAATGGTTATGACGCGATATATCTTTTGCAGACGCGTTATATTTTAGGACTTCCTCCATCGTTTAAGTTTTATTCTTTTGTAGTTCTTTCTATCTTTTCTTTTCGTATTGGACGATAGACAAGATTCCAGAAAGTGTCGGTTGTAAATTGGGTGCAAACTGAAAACTCAGGTCATCTGAGATGTTAGAATATTTTCATTGGTAAATTGTTACTCACTTTATGAAAACCATAAAACCCGTCCAAACGTCGGTAGCTATTTATCAATCCCAGAAGACCCGAATCTTTAACGGCACCACTGCGGGAAACTCAAATCTTGTAGGTGCAGAGTGTTTTACTTCTTTGTGGTTTACGTGTATTAACAGGTATAGCAGTCCCATTACAGACCTGGAGTGGCCCAGAGGGTTCCAGGAAATTAAGGTTCCCTGATTTCATGACAACAGCACAGGATAGTGATAAGGTTGTCAGCCTTACGCACAGGCCGCCTTTACCCCCAGGAAATGCTCCTGGTACTCATTTCTGTTAGAGGCTGAGTAGATCCCAGGGCCATAATGCGATCGGAAGGATTTTATGTCAATGAAAATTTCCAATGACACCAGCTGGGATCGAACCAGAGACCTTACGATTTGTGGCGCAGCACCTTAACCACTGTGCCACCGCGGTCCCTGGTTTATTAACAGGGGCGTCAATAATTCAGAGGAAACCAAACACAGGTACGAATGCCAGGATGATTTTATTAAATAATATTGAAGGAAGATTTTGTACTGTAATTTGACTTTAAGTGCAAGGACGCATGTAAACTTCAAAATAAACTTAGGATACCTGGTCTCCAACTAGAGATTTAAGCAAAGAAATTCAGTGCATCTGTTCTGCATGTACAAACAGCAACGAAACTCATTACAACTGCTCTCCAGATAGATATTTAAACAGCGAAGAAGCTCGGTAAAGCTGGTCTTTAGACACAGATCTGAACAGCAGAGAAACTCAGTACAGTTGGTCTTGAGACACAGATTTAAACTGCGTAAGGAAATCAGTCCATCTGGTCTTCAAATACCGATTTAAACAGCAAGAAACTCAGTACTGCTGGTCCAAGACAAAGATTTAAACCCCAGACCTTCCGATTACGAAACCTTAGGGCTATCCACTCGGTCGAGACATTCGTTCCAGAATATTCTAAAATTATATGAGATGTGACAAAATTCATAAACAAAGCGACGTTTACGTACAATATCTGCATAAAACTTTCTAGGCGTAATAAAAAGCGTGCTTTGTGATTTCTCATATCCCAGCTACCTACGCTTGATGTGTTGCAGAATTTGTTGTTACATATGGATTACATTAAACATTCCGGAACTAGACTCTGTTATAATTTGTCAAATATTAACCATACCCAGTTTCATTCTAAATTAAATGTGTTTCCAGTAATATTCCAGTTTTTGTACAAAGAACCGTTTTCATAAAAACGGATGTACCACGTAGTTTTATTTAAGCTTCATACTTCATAGAAAAGAGGTTATAATTTATAATTTTATAACAATAAAATTCCATTCACAGTACCAAACTTTATCGAACTGCATCACGGAATTATGGAAATGAAACATGCATACCGATAATTTGGAGTTCATTACGAGAAATACGCTTTCATTCCTTGGGTTCTGTGCAAAAGAAAAGAAAGGTTTAAAATTGGACTTCATTCTAATTAAGCCCTTTGAATACCGTCAGTACGCATTATATACAAAGTTTCATTTCTTTCGTTACAGAGAAGACATAGTTATTCCATTAGAAAGAACAGTCGCTTAGTGCTACATAAACAGTCGGTCTTCACTGGCAGAAATGAATGTAACACATAATACGAGTACTTACTGCGCCGGCACAAGGCAGAGCTTTTCAATATTAAACCTGGGTGTTCACATAGTTGCCCGTAAGATTTAAAGGGGATCAGCCGATCCGAGTACAGCACAACAAATTCTTCTTGGAGATGGCAGCCAGACAATTTTTAGTCGTCAGAATTTTGTGAATGATCCGTGGAGATTTGTGTACCTGCACCGTCTAATGAGCACACAACCCCATCTTCACCTTCCTTGATAGCATTACAAATGGATTTTCTCAATCCATTTACCATAATATGTGCTATGTAAAATTACTGCTAAACAAAGATACTCTTGCATAGAGATTTGCTGTAGGGGAAGAGAAATTTCGTGCCGAGGTAGCTGTGGATCTGGGATTTTGAAAATTGCAGAAACGAACTAAGAATAATTATTCTGTATAGTAGTGGAATGTATTAAAAGAAAGGACTAGGTGCTGTGGCGATCTGGTACCCTCAATTGGGTTTACTTTAAATTATGGAGCCGGTAGTATGGTAATTCAAATAATATTCTGGATAGATGGACGAAATAATCATCGTAGTAATAAATGTAATTTTAATTGTCTGGCCGTGTAATGGTAAATTTTCACTTTTATGGAAATACAGAAGTATTATGTTGACATTTTTGTATGATGATTGAAATTTTTTTTTGTCTGACGTTTCGGCCCTAGTTCGAGTCATGGTCTCCCCTTACGGGGCTTCGCGATCACACTCGTCGGACACACCACACTCGGTAGGACTCCTCTGGACGAGTGATCAGCAAGACTAGAAACCTCTACCGTGCAACGCACGACACTCACAAGCGACAGACAACTATGCATCTGCCGGATTTGAACCCACAGTCCCATCAAGCGAGCGGCTGCAGACCTACGCCTTAGACCGCGCAGCCACTGGGATCAGCGAAAAATTTTATAGAAGTATTAATTCAGGAAAATGTGGTCTGAAGTTCATGCTTTATCATCATAGTTAGGGCCAGTACTATTTAAAGCCCGTTAAAAACCGGCCGATCGTTGGATAGTTCGAGGAGAATAATTCTGGTGCTACTTAACGGGTCTAGGAATTTAGTTAAATAACCTGAGTCAAGAAGTGGTTAACTATAGAGACATACTGTAATTATCATATCGCTATGGAAGAGGTTATTGTTATTAAAATAGAATATAATGTGTGTATACATACATATGTTTTTTTAGAATATATTAGCGGCTAGGGGATCGATAAGGGAATTATTTGGAATACGATAAGGCAAGATCCCTTCCAGTCCAAGCTTTTCAAAAAGTACTCCACTCCACGGAATTAGTTAAGTCAGTCAGTCAGTCAGTTAGTTAGATTTGAGGAGAGGCATTTAAGGAAAAGGAAATTAGAGTAAGAGTGGGGAAAGGGGTGTTGGTTACGTATTTCAAGGACTGGTTCAAACCAATTTCCCCGTCTTTCTATCTTAACTCCTTCGTAAATTGACGTTCCTAATACTCATGGTCGATTCCCCACCCCCCAGTAATATTATGAGCCAAGTTACGCCTATGATAGAAAGTATCCGTTATTCTTGTCAGATATGAATGAAATTTGACTTTTCTCGACAGATTTTCGAAAATAAACATAAAATTTCATGAAAATCCATTAAATTGGAGTCCAGTTGTTCAATGCGGACGGACAGATAAACAGACAGACGTGACACAACTATTAGTTGCTTTTCGCAATTTTGCAAGCGAGCCTAAAAATGCTTTGTTCAGTTATACAGATTTAATTATCCCATCATTCGCGTCATTATTTATTGTTCTGAATACTGATAAATTCTTTTTACGCACTAGGAGTTTGGTAATATATTCTCTTTTGTATTTTAGTTGAACTACGGTAGAATTTTTTGGGTGTAGTTAACTCTCCGAGAGGGGGGAGGGAGAGTGAGAGAGAGATATGAACGCGACGACATCTAATGTCAAACTACAGAAACATCACAGTGACATCTTAGGTCAGATCCATGGAACTGCGAAAATATCGCCGGATTTCTAGTAACAAAATGGTACACGTTGATCGACCGATTTCGATGTATCGACAAATTTCTCATAAGGGAAAAGAGTAGTGACGTCATGTTAATTTTCCGTACGCAGTTAGAAGTAGTTGTAGGACCTAATCAATAAAAGAAAACAGTATAGAATTATACGCCAGTGCCATGACGGGTATGTAAGTATAATGTTTATTGTGTGACATTTGTGTTATGCAGGCATTTGAAGAAGAATATTACACAACTAATTTTACATACAGAAAGGGACGCAAAGCGTCTCTCCAACCTCCCAGATTTCTTCTTTCGTGTGTATGTACACATTACATGCCATATTTTGCTAAGTTTAACTGTATGTTGGAATTTAAGGAAGCGTTTAAACTTACAAAACAGTGATTCTTGTATGTGGTGGTGTTTGCGTTGTGGTTGGGAAGGTAATTGCATGGTAACGTATGTAAAAGAGGTTAACCTTCTTGTTTCCATCCTTCCTAATCGTTATGGTTCCCTTTACATTATGGTGTGTGATATTTTGGATTTAACTTTCCTTATTATTGCCATGTAATGATAATTCATACTCTTGGCTTACAGACTTATATGCTAACCAATGAAACTGTTGCACGTTTGTGATGTGGGTATCGTTCCAGTAATTGTGGATACACCAACGAAGCCGGATAACAACCACTGCGAATTGAATAAAAGAAAGGAAAAGGTACAGCACAATATGTATATCTTAGGTAAAATCACATTATTTTGCAGACCTGGTGACAATTATCCACAGAGATAGTTCTCCAGTTTGGTATCAGAAGTTCTGTAGTCATTTTGATTGAATTTATTTCCCAAACTAAGTGGCGAGAATGTATGTTGAAAACTGCTGATTTATTCTTGGCAAGAATTTTTTGCAATCACTGCCATCTTTGGTGTGTAGGTAATAAGGTCAAATAAATGACATGTACTTGTGCTAGAAATTTCCTGCTTTATTTTTATATTCCGACTGTGGGTTGGCTGCTATAGGTTCGTTTGTCACAGGTTTGTACTATACATTTTCGCCACATTTTTTGCACATTTCCACTTCCAGTTGCACATTGTATGCACTCTTTAATATATCTTGCCTTTTCCACTTAGGGTAGTATGCCTCAAATTTGTATCACACATTTTTAACACATTTTTTCCACCTTTCGCCATCGGTTTGCCTGCTTTAGGTCAGTATATATATACTACTTTTGGTTATAGTGTATATACGTCATGTACATGATTTTTGACATTTCAGCTGCTGAGGCTTTTATATGTACACAGTATTATACATTGTTATATATGCATTATGTACACACATCTCCTGCACCAATATGCCACCATCATGCCAGCCGAATATCCCTTTACCATGTGATAAAGCGATTTTAATTACCACAGCAGCTTTTCTCTTGTGTGGGAGCTGTATGGGAACATTCAGAATTCTGTACACCAAGTCTTATGGTGTAGTGGTTATGGTTGGTACTTCTACAACCAATTATTAGACTGAACTTGGTTGTAATTCCATGTATGTTTATGGTGTTGTGTAAAATAATACAGGCGTGTTATGATGAACCAATAGCAGCAAGATCACTGGCATGTATATGAATGAGAAACATACAGGCATGCATCAAGGCAAGAGAAGCTTTTGTAGATCTGGGTTCAGGGAAGTAGTGCGTTTTTAAATTCTTTTAACTTTGCTGTGTACAGGTGCTGCCACCTGCTTTATAGTTTTGGCACTACTTTCCCAAGTATTGCCAAGTACACTTATTCATTCATGACCTTGCCGTAGGATTATTCCAAGGATTTTCTGTTGTCTTTGTACAGTGAACTTTTATTTATCCTGGATGAATGAGTTAGCTTGGTCCATAAACACATGCTCATGGCTGTTTGAGGTTAGGTATTTGTAATGATTTTTAGTGACATCTGTTGTACATGAACACTGAGCAGCAGAACAGTGTTACCATCTGTTTCACATTGCTAAATAATGCAAGCCACATCCCATGATTTCCAGAAACCTAACACATGGCATGAATGAGATTAGTGGTTAATTTTTTGTTTATTTGCAGCTCTGTTTTAAATTACTTATGCACCTGAAAACATGTTTCAGGTATATAAGATTGTGATGATGGAATCACTTATTTCGTGCACTTTTCGATCATCTCATGTTGCAAGTGATAAGTAAATGTACAAAAGTTAAAATCGAGATGTTACCAGTTGGCCCATCAGAATGGGCTTTTAACAAAATTTTTATTCTGAGTATGGGGACCAATTCTCTCCTGAAGTGCGTTCAATTTTTTATTTCCTTCATTATTGTTAACTTGAGGCAGTGGACAAAGCTATAAAATGTATGATCCCAAATAATAGTACAGTACGATCCTGATTCTCCGATCTAAATGGAGAGTGTGGAAGATTAATGAAAAGATGAAACTTAGTATGAACTTGGTGTATGACACAGTTTATTAGTAAATTATAGTGAAAATACAATAAGACATCAAAGTAATAGCTCACAAACAGTACAGACGTGATCTGAATGTAGTTGTACTTTTCAAGAAATAAGGAATGAGTGTTTCTGAACTATCTTTCATTTTGGGTAGGGTCACACCAGTGTCTGAACATTAGTACATCTGTAGTGTTGGCCTCTCCTTGTCATTCAGCTTGACCAAATTCTCATCTCCTTAGCATTTTTTATGTGGATGTCGCCAACATCACTTGCAAGGTCTGCCATGTTGTCATCAGTTATTTGTTCTTCATCCTGATTTGTCCACTCTTGTATGTCGTAATTCATGCTTTCATGCCCTGGTATAAGTTTTAATAGTGGAACAAGACTTTTGCAGTGTTGTGCCACAATATGCTCTGTTACTTTACCACCAGTTTTTTTCTTCTTCTCCAAGTAACTCTGCATGTTTTTAAGTCTTAAGGTGGTTCATCCCTGTTGTGTTTACAGTGTAACAAGGAGTGAAGTATACTCAGTCTAAACACAGCTTTACTTTACAAACAAATTGGCTGCATGTTCCATCTAATAACGATAGCCAATATGAGGCTGATCACAAAAACATAAGAAGGAAATGTGAACAACTGCACTGGTGCTTAGAGATCTCGAATCTTAGAAATGTAGTGTTATGTAATATACATAACACTACACTCTTTCTTTCAGGCCTTATTGGAAGCTCTGGATGAACACTACTTTTCACTTTCACTTCTTTTCCTCTTTGGATCACTACAGTAAAACAGCAACACCATTTTCTTCTGTCACTTCATACATGCTTGTCCCTTTGTAAGCGTTCACATTTCTGTGCCATAGAAACAATCCGCCCTCTGTTTTTATTTGACATTTTAATAAAGAAACTCAACTGCATTATGAAAAATTGGTAACTTTCATCAACAAACTAAAACACAACTGTACTTGTATAATCAAAGTCTGCAATGAAAGTACACTAATGGAACTGACAGTGATTATGTGCATGAAATGTAGACAAATGTGGTGGGGAGTGTAATTTATTTTATGACAGGCCAAGTATATTGTTGATATAAGACATGTAATAAATGTTGATAAATGTAATACAGCATTGTGCAGACTTGATTTGTTGCATAAAAAAGGAATGTCATATATCCATAGGCCATGTAATTGGGACTCAGTTGTGTTTATGAGGTATGACATTAAAGTTTTGAGGTTTTTCCAGTGGTGTTGCTGAAAAATCTGTTCTGGGATATGATGGAATGCCATATCTGTGAAAAAGCTCAAGTTTTGACATGTTCATGACAGTAAAAAATTTAGATTGTTATCTGATTTTTAGAGACATACTGTCATTAATATAGTTCACATTTTCCATACATGGGCTGTGCATATATCAAATTGGCATGTTATGTGAACCATGCAGGATATGTTAGACAAATGAAAATTTTTGTGCAGTCAGTCATTGCATGTTGTATGAAAGTAAAACTCTTAGAGTAATTTGTTCCTTTTTGGGTAATTCCCCGGCGTCTGAGTTCTAATTGCTGACGTTTCGGAACTCACTGTCAGTTCCATCTTCATAGGCAGGTGAATGAAGCCAGGAAATTACCCAAAAAGGAACAAATTACGTTTAGAACACGGTGAAAGCTTAAAAACAAAACTCTTAGAATTTAAATTCATTGTTTTACTTTCAGAACCATAGGACTGTGGTGTATAATGTGAGATTTGAAGCAAACAGGAATGGTGCTGCATTTCACCAGTGCATTGTAGTGTTTTTGTACTTTACAGTGTATTTTCCCATTAACCAAAATATTTTTTTTGTTACAGTTTGTGTTATTTGACAAGAGTGGTGGCGACAGAGGCAGAAGCCTGGCTCGGGCAACCAATGTGAACTGGGCCACTCACCTGTTAGAGAAACTGGGGTGCAGTTCTGCCATGCCCACGGCTACAGGTATACAGTACTCTTGTATTTAAGATACCATGTCATGTCTAAGCTGAAAAACATTTCAAGTATTATGTTTTTGCACGTGTAAATGTAGATGATAGTGTACAGTATTCTAAGGAGTATTGTTCTATAAATTTCACACTTTTAGCAGTTAATAGTTTTTCAGCAGTACAGGATATCCTCTGCTTGTATGGAACTTAATGGCTGATCCTGTTCTTTGATGACATTCTTCTGTTGAGACAGACCAGTTATTGAAGTAATACCTTGCATGCTGTTGATATCAAATTTATTATGATGGAGGGTGCATGGCAGAGACTTGATGTGAAAGTGTGGTTGTTTTTACTTTTTTTGCAGCAAGGAGTGGAAACTCCCAGAACCATCCATATTGGCACACACTAGTGCAGTGATTCTTTTCTTGTTTAATTTCATGCCTTTGTAACTTTCTCCTTTGAGTGTGAAACTTTAGTCAGGAAGTATTTTGACTCTTGATTTGGACCAACGGAATTTTTTTTGGTCGTGGGGAATTGGCAATCTTCTATTATGCACTTTGCCACTTTGTTTCAGGGTCATATTGGTAGTCCCATGTTTCATCACGTGTGATGACACAGCCCAAAATGTCATCTTGCCTTTCCAAAAGGTCTTGGCAAATTGTGACTCTTCTTTGCTTTTGTTCTTTGGTGAGCTCCTTAGGGACCATTTTTGCGCACACCTTCCTCATGCCGAGATCTTCAGTTAAGATTTTCCTAACTGTTTTTGTGTCAATGTTCACTTGCTATGCTATGCTCCTGACAGTCAGCCAACAAATTTCATGCATAGTTTGATGAATTTTTGCAGTGTTTTCTTCAGTTCTGCTTGTTGCTGGCTGTCCTGATCTCTCTTCATCAGTAACACTTTCTCTTCCCTCAGAAAAACGTTTCACCCACTTGTAAACTGCTGTTTTCTTCATAGCATTATCCCCATAAACTTGCACTAACATTTCTCTGATTTCATTTCCACTCTTTCCAAATTTAACCAGAAATTTAATGTTTGTTCGCTGCTCTAATTTAAGCTCTGACATTCTCGCGGCGGCACACCAAAACACATACACATGCATGACATAAAGGATGTGCTGTAGATTGCTTGTTTTCATACATTTTAGAAGAGGCTCTTCATCTTTTCGTTTTTCCTCCTCCTCCTGTGGGCTGAGTTCTTTAGCCATTTCTTCCAGGTCTTCATTGGAAAGCTGCTGTCCATGGCCATCCAACAACTCTGTTACATCTTCAGGTGTAATTCGTCCAATCCCTCTTCTTGTGCCAGCCTGCTAACTTCTTTCAGCAGTGTTCTCCTCTGGTTCAAATCCTGTAAAGTTGTGCATAAATTCTGGGAGAAGTTTCCACCACACTTCATTCAAACAGTTCACTGATAGTTCTTCCCAAGCTGCATTGATGTTATTAAATCCCTTCAAAATGTAGAATGAGCACCAGTAATCCTTGTTTGTTTTGTATGACCTGCCAGGGTACATTTTGTTTTAAATGCCCATCTTGGCACCTGCTGATATCCACTGCATTTCATACAATTTTAAAGATAAAAACTTGAAATAATCGGTACACGTTTAAGAAGAGAGTCCATGTATTTTTGCGAAGCTTAATTTCAGGTAATTATTTATTTATTTATTTTTTTTTTTATTTTTGTTTTAAGTTTCATTTTCTAGATTTCTTCTTTTCAAACAGCTCCTGTTGTGAGTGGAGATGCTGTGCTATAAAATTTGGAGCCAATTGTACATATCAGGGTATATCTTCAGATGTTGTTTAGATTTCAATCTCATAATGATGTTTAGGTTTTTTGGTACTGCTGGCTTATCAGGGTGCTGTGAGGAATGATTTCATATGCGTTCAGTGGGAGAGGAAAGGGATGCTTGCAGTCATTTATTTCTGTGTTCAGTGCCATATGGTACCAGAGGCAAATTTCCTTCATTCACCTGTAAGGTTTCTTCCTGGCAGTTTTGAAGGTATAGTTTCATGTCCATCTTCAACTCAACACTTGAGTCCATTCCATGTCAGAGCAGTAACATGCGACAGGCCAGGCAATGCAGGGGCTTGAATCATGGTCAGTCAGAAGGTGTTGGGTTTGGTGTGTGCCAGGTTGGGTCGAAGTGAGTTTGGCAGTATGGCTACACTGAGAATCGTTGCAGACCAAGACAGCATGGTACTGAAATTAGAATCGGAATTTCACGCAGATTAATCGGAAGATGAAGACATTTCTGCTCAGATTGACAGTGACACAGATGACACTACTGACACAAACTTTACACAGTGGCCTGTCAGTAGTACTGTACGTTACAACACAGCTATCACTGTCTGAGTTAGGCTACTTGTCCGGCGTATGTGTCACAGAAGTGCTTGCTCATATGTACACATGCACACATAAAGAAAATAAATTGTCACCTCCATATTTTATGGGGTGCATATAGAAACATTTTGTCTAAACAATAAAAGAGTGAGTTAACATTCTGAGCTCATATCTGCAGTCACATTTACAGTCTGCAGTTATATATGACTGTTATCAACTGTGAAAACTATGTAGATCCATATGGGGGTCTATCTGTAAGTACCAGTTCTCCCCTCTTGTATTTTGCTTTTTCCTTCACTTTTAGGCTACGTATGCTTTCTTCATTATATGTGATCATGTTTAAAATTGAGATAGAAGATAAATAGATAGATAAATAGATTTTCATAACAGTTGTTAATCAAGGGGCAGTCTTTGGGTTTTTGCACCATGGTCATGAGTGAGCATTCAGACGTTTCAGACAAACATGCAGCTTCCATGTTCAGGGTAATGAATTAGTTCATTTGGATGGTGAAGTGATATGGAGAATGAACTGCATCAGTTATGTCAGGTGGTTGAAAGTGTTCTGCTAGTCGCAGCAATAAAATGTAGGAGGAGGGGTTAGGACTGTCCCAGGCCAATGGGAGAGAAGGTTAGCAATAACAACTTTGCCAGTGGGATATGTGTAAATAATGAGGTCAATGACTATTGTCTGGTCTTTGTATGTTGTTAGGCTGCACTGGGTGTGACTAGCACT
>Ga0123357_10007288_pt1 | contig 13647 bp, 10 predicted proteins | sample TergutEmb28metaG_FD_89873 | JGI IMG/M metagenome (GOLD analysis project Ga0123357, IMG submission 89873) | Embiratermes neotenicus P4 segment gut microbial communities from Petit-Saut dam, French Guiana - Emb289 P4 | ecosystem: Host-associated > Arthropoda: Insects > Digestive system > Gut ... | reverse complement strand
TATTTTAATACTCCCTGATGATGGTCATGTAGCGACCGAAACATGTAGGAGTCATAGTGAATAATTTTAATCAAGGTTATATGGTTTTAAAGTATTCTATGTGAATAAATATTTTAAAAGTCACAGAACAGTGCAAGTAGTTGGCTCATTTTATAATCATAGACTCTTGGACGGAACAAAAATGAAAATAAATAAAATCAATAATTGCTGACTTCACTCTAATATGTGTGTCACTGGATACATAAAACACTTGGTTTATTTTTACTGAAATCTGGTGTTACAGTATATCATAAGTTTTGTAATTTGATTTCATTTAGGTATTTTCAAAAAATTCTATGTATAGCTTGTTCATTTACAGACTAACAACTAATTTCACACCTTTCAGTTTCTGCCATGATTCTCACACCAAAACACAATCACAAGCCAGATGAATCCTACACAGTATATTCTGACATAGTAATATATTACTACAGCACTTTATGTGTGTTTTATAAGTATGTGATTTCACAGTACATGTGTAATGGAAACCCTAATAAAGGTTGTCTTTCCTTATAAACAACTTGCTATTTACACAAAATAATTTTTATATGTACAATTAGGTTACAAAAGATAAATTAAATATAGAAGAAAAGTATAAAACTAAGAAAAATCAATGTACCTTAGTTTCTATGGTAGCATATATTTAATGTAATTAAAAAAATTAAAAAACTCCTCCATTTACAACTTCTTATTAATGCACACTCCTCATTTATGTATCAACAAAATGCACATCTCTTGAATTTTTTACAGAAAATACTGCACAGGAGTGCGCACCAAATGAAACTCCATATCTAAACAACATGACAATGACACAAATGTGCACAAGAACCTTACAGTCTCTGTATTTGTTAGACAAAATGGAACAGTGCAGCTGAACGTGTACTACCTTTGGATTTCCATACTTTAATCTAGTGCCTTAACCAAGGCTGTATCAGGCTTCAGAAAATGTGTTATTAGTAAGGTAAGAAGGCCACAAGACAAACCCAAAAAAATAGATGTACATTTTATTTCATGTGTAATGCTTGTAACTCAAGCTAAATCTACACATAGCCTAGCAGTTATCAATGGACAGAAGACACTGATTCATTCTGTAATGAGATTTGAAGCTATCCAAAATGCTACTGAGGAACAGCTACAACACCCTACTTTCCAGCAAACTTGACAATGCAGAGTTAGATGTATTAACAATTTTATATTACATACAACTATTCCACTCCATATTTAACACAATTTTTGGTATTATGGGCATATTGGATGGGAGAAATAGGAAAACATAAAGGTTGGCTACTAGAAAATACTTTTTAAACCCAACACAATACTTCCATGGCTGAAGTCATGTACCCTGTTGGTTACATAAGCCATGTGGTGGCTATGGAATATGACTGGGTAATAGCCAACTGAAACTACGGACAGGGTAATTGGTGCCATGGACAGACTGAGTGGAACACTATGTCAGATGTGCCACAGAATGACTTGTACAAGTTGAAATATGTAGCACAGCCTATACATTTTTACAATCAGTAAAAGACAGATAGCTTCAATGTCTTCAAAACTTTCTCTGTTGATCATCAATGCAGAAATGTGGGGACAACAGTGCTACAGTGCATAACACGTTCACATTTTCAGAGATATCAGTTTGGGAAGTATGTGGGTAATACTACTGTCATCCCAATCAAAATGTCTCAAATTACAAACATAGTTTTCAGTAACTGTAACCAACTTTCTCCTTTGAGAGGAAAAGATGGATGGTCAGACACTTGGCTGCAATGATCAGCCCATCTGAATCAGTTCTGTATCCAGCTGTGATCCTTAAACAAAGGTACAGAGGATTTTATTCTTATATTTCAACATGAACAAGTCAATGTTACTTATGTGTAACATAGTCAATTTGTTTTGTGAAGGAATCTGGCCCATTAAACTATCTATATGTTAGTTGTATGAACTAATTATTATATAGGGTTGACAATAACTAACTCAGAAAATATTAAAATTAGTTTTGTTTTGTTTTTTTTTTCCAGAATCAGACTGGCATATTTCATTATTATATATCATTGCAGTGCCTGTATTTTAAAAGAGAAACATACATGCTGCACATTTTGAAACAAATGTGTTAGTAATAAAACAACTACAGTATTCAGTTACAAATGAGGCAGAAAACTCAACTATTCATCTGAATAGAAAAGATCAAAGGGATGAGAAATGAAAACACAAATGCTTTACTATGCCCCAAAGCTCTATTGTTTAGAAATTAATTTGTGAACTGGATATTACTTGTTCTTCTTTTACAATCAATTTTGCATCTTTTACAAGTCCATTGGGCCTTTTGAATCTTACTATTCATTACCATAACAACTAATAATATTTCACCTTTGAAGAAATTCTTCTTTCTCTGAAATTATAGATGTTGGAGCAATCACTACATCCTCAAAAATAATTACGCACAAAATAATATAAACAAAACATAGATACCTTTCAAGTTAGTCAGCTGTCACTTTTGCTGGAATATTACCTACAAAATGCTACATTAAAGAGCAACTACCAACATTTCACAAGGACACTAGGGATGAGTTTATCCTACAATATAAATATATCACATACTGTTTTAACAATCATGCTACTCATTCCCACTTATTTGGTCTTCTATTATTTTGGGTTGGTAACACTGAATGTACTAACATTAGTTAGTGCGGACAGGAATTTGTTACAATGTTGCATTATTTGAGTGTCATGATGTCAATATCTGTACTTACAGAAATAAAGGTTTCTTGTTGCCCAAAAGAACTAGAAGCCTTTCATAAGAACAAATTCTAACAGCTGTTATATCATTACAAAATTTCACAAATGTTTGGATACCATTAAGAACAATTATTTAAGGACACACTTGGGAAGATGATGCACATTGATTTAAGTCTCCGAACTGAAGTGCATTCAACATAACATGCAGTTTAACTACTCAATGACGCCTTCAAATATGATACTTTACAAGGGACCTCTCTCTTTTCACTGAAATAGTTTTGATTTAGAAGTGCCCCATATTCTTTCTGTTACTACACATGACATTTCAGGCAACTAACTGATATATCTTTTACCAAATCACATACCCTAATAACCTGTTGCATAAAATTAGTGTCTCTCCAGACAAGTACACATTTCACCAATTTCCTGCAAATTTTTTAGAATGCAGAAAAACCCATATGACAAACAGCTCTGGGATGTAAACATACTATGTTATTTCACTGTCATACAAGATATTCTCTTACACAACAACATAAATTTAAATATATGGTACTTTTATCATTAAATATCTGGAATTGACACCTTACATACACAAAAATATGTCTTGGAAGGCAGTCAGATGTTAATCTTAAAATACCAGAATATGTTGTGTATCTTAAAAGTGAACCTGTCCCTGTCCATGCTATGCAGGTGTATGGGGTAGTGGATATACAGCTTCTGGCATTCTTAACCTTGATACTAGATGGAGGTGGTATCAAGCTCCATGCCCTAGCCACTTTATTTGGGGAAAGAGTCTCCAGTAATCCACTTTAACAGATAGCTGGATGGGCATCACAGGAGGTCAAAATGCTTTGCAAAAGAAATAATACGGGCAATGTATGTACAAATGTTAAAACTGAGGTACATTCTTGTAACCACTGTTGCTTTTCATGGATGAAGTTCACAGTATAAATGAAATATTTGCTTATATATTCTGTCACCACGGTGGTGGTGGTCGATTTATGTGGTAAGTACCTTTCTCTTCTCATAACTAATCTGAAGTTCTTGCTGTGTATTAAAAACTGACACAGCAGATTTTTATATTGAACTGACATTTTAAGTATTATATTCCATCAGCTCTGCTGGCTGTTAAAACAAAATTACCAATTTACAAGCAATTATGAAGTTAGAATAACAATTATCAAGAGAGCAACACAATAAACATAAGTAGTAAAATTCTGCACAACAAAGCCTGAGAATAATATAGAAAGAAGAGTGGGAGCTGGAAGTGGGATCCAGAAGGTATCAACAGGGTATACCTGGCCCATACAAGCTCAGGTGCAGAGAAAACGATGAGGAATGGTGCCATCTACTGGTCACCTTGCGAAGCCAAAGCTGTTACAGCGATTACACATAAGCAGCTTCAAGCCCGAAGTGACAACAACAATAAACAACAAGCACATAAAGGCAAGAAATGAGGATCGCTGAATTAAAAGGGAAATACCATAAAATAAGTAAATTGGTATGAAAAATTACTTGGCAGCTGTAAGAATTTATCCTTAAATTCACGAAGGCTTCACTCTGTGTACATAATATCTGTAAATGAGATAGAATATCCTTAGCTAGCCTCAACAGGAAACAGATTTTTCACAATGTATATCTACATCATAACAAAGATGTATCTAGTACAATACAGTACCAAGCAAAATGATGACTAATGCTGTCAATCTCTGCAAATAACTTAACATCTTAAAGCCCTAATACACTGTCAAAATGCCAAACCCAAATGCTGTTACTTCCACACAACTAACAAACCCTTCCCTCATTCTTTCCACTTTTACCCAATACACTCACACTTTACAACCACAATGCAAATAAAGAAAAACCCCTTAAAGTTCGGTTTGTGCTTAATGTAGTCTAATGTGGGACAGAAAACTGCATCCTGTCTTCCCTACCTTGTATGATAAACAAAGGAGACACTTCATACCAACAAACTGTTAACTGGTCACTAAAAATGGATACAAGATTACAGTGTACAATCTGTATATAAGATATGTTGCACTTCAGTTATAAGCCAGATGTGTAAATGGTGAAGAACTTATAAACAGTGCCCCATTTAGCAAGATAAATACCATTTAATAAAACTTACTGTATACAAAATTTATTTTTGGTATGAAATGCCTTGTAGTTTTCTTGTCTTGGACAGTCTTACAGGCTGGGTTGTGTGACCCTGTTGTGTTGTCAAGTCCTGAATTATGATCAGAATTGAGAGATGTTGTCCTGTAATGCGATCACTGCTTGCCTTGGTACCAGACCTGCGTTTACTGCAGTTCTAGGGACCAGCCCCTTCTGGTCACCCCGGCAACAAAGTAGCCACTTTTCATCCACTTCCAATATAAGACGCAGTCGTTCGCCCTCATTAAATGATAAGTGACCACTATCTGATGGCAGGTGATGACATAACGTTTGAACATACCTGCAACAATGTAGTCAGAACCGCAAAGAACAGAACATTGGAAGCTGTTTTTTTAATAGATATGTGCATTTAATTAGTTTGTTCTGTGAATGATATAAATGAAAAAATCTGTTACCATTAAAATTCAAATGACCAAAAGGACTGGTTACTTAATATCAGTGACTGAAAAAACCATGTAACATATCAGACATAACAGTAAAAGAGCATGAAAACTGGAGTCATGCGTCTCAAGTAAAGCAGAAATAAACTTGGTATAACAAAGTAATCTGCAGTCCCATGTTAAATCTTGGATCTTTGTGCACCCACTTCCACACAGAACAATGATTCCCTTTCACATTTCATGTACCTACCAGATGTATTCTCCCTTCTACAGCTCAGTGGCTCCAAGCATTTTCATGATATGTACATACGTACATATCTTGAAAATGCATGTACATATGGACGTTCATATGTATGTATGTACCTACATACATACATAAAAATGTACATTACATATATACATGCATACACACATGGTTCAAATTTCACTCATACACACTTTCTGTAACAGACAGGATATCGATGATAACGATCAAAACTCATGAAATTTCAGTACAACAAACCTGACGATTAGAGTTTACCTAATTCATCCTAAGCTGAAAAGTTAGGAAAATGGAAACTAGATTCAATCTCATGAAAAATATTTCATATGTAATTTAGTTCTTTCCAGCATGGATTAAAGAAACTAGAGCAAATTTTGACAATGTAAACATCCTAGATTCTAAATAAAGAAGATGACAAAATGTCACATCATTATCCTAAAATCTATGGAAGCAGTATATTTATTACCTTGGCCCATCTTGGCTGCCACCATGCCTCTGCCTGTTCAGCGATGAGGATGAAGCTCTCCTCAGCACCTCTACCTTATTTGCTGCCTGTCCACTTTTGTTCCCCGGCATTGTGTTTGCTGGTCTGTATGGCAGGCTACTTGGCCTGACTGCATGTCCCTTAGGCCCATGCCCCTGTTCCTCATTATGCAACTGATCCACTCTGCTGCATCTCGTTGCTGCTGAGGGCTGACGTTTCACCAACGGTGGAGTATTTACATATGCTGCTTTACCACTCTGAAGTTTAATAACACCGTCTTTTCCATCACTGCTCTCTTTTGCACCTGATGGACTGACTTTAAACTTCGCACTAACATTACTTGGCCTTCTCAGCTGTGAAGAGCTGGTGGGGGTAGGCGGACCTACGACAGTCTTCTTAGAGCGAGTGGATTGTTGGGGAGACAGCACAGGGATCCCTGAAGCTCTGACTGGTGAAGTCACAGGACGTGGTATTTTTGATCGACCACTGTTGGTAACACTGGTGCTGCTGCTTCCACCAGTACCATCACTGGCTTGACCTGGTGAAGTTGGTCCTCCTGGAGAAACTTTCTCATTTGTACTTGCTTCTTTACCACTCAACATTTCCCATTTCATTTGCAACCTCCTGAACTTCCCACCTCCAGTTACAGAAGCAGGTTTCTTTTCTGGTTCAGGCCCCCCTGAGCTTGTTTCATTCAACTTAGTAGCTTGATCAACCACCAAAGGTGCAGGTGAGACAGATTCATCTCGAGTTATGTTCTCCACACAGTCATCACTAGTTGAATTGTTTGAGGAACTAGATGCCTGTCTCCTTCGCCCTCTTGGCTTATTCTCTAGACTGTCAGAGTATTCCTCTTCTGTGTCTTCCGTTGCTAAACGGTCAAATGCTTGGAAAAGTTTTGAGCCAAGCTGTATGCCACTCCAGCGCTTTTTTACTGTACTTGCAATATCTGTCACAAGTGAAAAACCTGCCCCCTGTACTGTGTTGTCAACACATGATCGTGGTCTTGGTTTATCCTCCCCCACACAAGGTTTGTGGGCACAAGAAGAGTCCAGGAGATCAGGAAGAGGAGGGCTGTCTGAAGAGGCTGCAGTGCAGTTAGGATGGTGTGTTGGTTCTTCAGCTCGTGGTGGAACTTCTGTTGATGCTAGTTTGCGATGGTTCCAACCTCCTTGGTTTTCATCATCACCGGATTGATTGAGGCTGTTCTGAATTGATCGCACAAACTTCATCAGAGTCCAAGATTTTCCGCTTGTAGGAGATGATGATGATGGCTATAAATATGCAACCAACATTAAATAACAAATTAAAAGTCCTTGATTTTTAGTACATATCCACACTATTTGACACCTAATTAAAACCATAAGCACAAGTTCTCTCCACATGACTTCCTATTCCAATCCACTAAGTAAACGTTTTGTATAACATTTTTAACTAGACATGAATTCAGCTACAAAATTAACAAGTGGTATATTTTAGAAGTAGAGATAATGACTTGGATTGTTATAGCCACTGAAAATGGGGCAAACTTCAAATATATTTCAGAACTGTAACACAATCAAATCACATAATTTTATCCCTTAACCACACATGAGGATAAACATTAAAATGGAGATGAGATACATCACATGTGGAGGATGCATGGAGATGACAGAAGTTTGAAAACTTTATGGCAAAACACCAGTTTGAAGACCTACCTGTGAAAGGGCAGATGGTATTAAATTGTATGTTAAGTAAATCAAATATTATGGCAAGGAATGAATTTAACTGGCTAGGATAAAGCCCGGTATTGGGATTTTTGAACATGACAATGAATATTTGGGCTGTATAAAAGGCTGCAATTTCTTTACCATGTGACTACCAGGTTCTCAATGTGGGCTCTGATGCAGCATGCATGCAGGAGATTGGAAAATCATACAGTCATTCAGAGACCACTTTGGTAACCAAGGCTAGACAGACTGATAATTTAAAGCAAATATTCAAGAAAGAGGGTGTGAAGTGAATTCATGTGATCAGAACAGAATCCAGTGGTAGGCTCTTGTAAACAAAGTAACAAGCCTGTGAGTTCTGAAAAGGCAGACCTGAGGTTGGTACAGTTGCACAAGAAGGGCCTTGGTCTTTGAACTTAGCTTGTTAATCCTCTCAATCTGCATCAGTTCTTTGCTTATACATTACACTTTACCTGCTGGCCAGTGATGTCTGGCTGAGGAAGGGATCCCATTCTTCGCAAACTGTAGTGCAACTGCCGGACCTCAAACAGAAGGTCCAACTTGAATGGCAGCAGAGACAAAGGCTGCAGAGATGCAAGCAGCTGATCTGTGAGCGCCCTTACAGCAGCACCTGCAGTATTTGCCAGCAACAGGAGACCGTCTGGTGCATAATGCTTCCGCAGGACACTTTCCCTTGTGCGCAAATATCCTGCCCATGCATCTAACGAACGCACACTGTGCAACACAGATGCATTACTACTTCTGAGAACTAACATAAAAACTGACATACAAGATTGTTATAAATTCTATATGCAAGTAAATATATATCACTAATTATTTTCTTTATGGAAAGTAAAAATATAAAGTGTGAAGCACTTGTTAACATTTTGTCTACTTTCAAGCTAGTGGATCAATATCAAAATATGTCCCTTATTTCCAAAACATACCTGAAATGAAAGTGTGCTGTACATACATACAAAGGAATTAAATTCTGCAGGAGCTGTTTTTATTTGAAATGTCTAATAAGACAACTTTGACATAGTGGTGGTGCTTGTGCGGTCACATGATCCTGAGAGCTATGCTGGCGGTAGCGTATGCTACTGGTAGGGCCTCCCATGCCAGACAGGTCAAAGGTGATGACCCATACAAAAAGGGATGCCCTCATCCTCCAGGTTGGGGGTTTGGCATGGGGCTAACAACCCCACCCATTAAAAAAACTTTTTATTATGAAAGTCGAGCAAAGAAAAAAGCTGGATAGATTAAATGATGACTGACGGAAGAAGGAGCCTTCCAGCTCTTGAAGCAATGTATGGAAAGAGGAAGGAGCAAGAGATCTTCAAGTGCTGGGAGTGAGAAGATGGAGAGAGTTGGTGGCAGATAGGAAAAAATGGAAGGAGAGTGTTTGACAGGCCGAAGCCCACACAGCTGTAATGCCAATGGAAGAAGTCTAATAAGACTTTTTTTTTTTGGCACAGAAATATGGGGAAGACAGAAATATCCACCTGAGAAATTCTGCAACACAGTTACTTGCATTTGGTTCCATAAGCTATGCAACAACAGTGTTACCATTTTGGTTGTGTCAGTGACAGTCTTTGGTTTACATACTGTATTATTAGCAATGGCAAGAGAAACAAATGTAGCACTTGGTGGTTACAAGGCCATTCAATTACATGAGTTTAAGCTTTCAAATTTTATGGACGGTGTTGCACCACTGCAGCACCATATGCAGATGGTCCAGATGCTTTAGAATTGAATTTTTTAACATTAATATTCTCATCCCCCAAGTTAAAATCTGGCTGCAAGCCCCAGACTACTGGGAGATTTAAAACATCCTATTAGCAGCCAAGAAAGTTTAAACCAAGCACAAGGAAGGTGGTGGCATCAAATACTTGGCAACTGCAATGCCACAGAACATAAAGAAATTTCGGTCAAAATGGAGGTAATGATGGGTTTCTTTCTTATATGTTGAAAGACTGCATTTGGTATGCAGGGAATTCTAAACTCAGAACTGGCTAGGAAGTGGGAAATGTGCAGAAGTATTTTAAAGATTTATTCCTTCAATATACTAGACACTAGGAAAATTAAAAGACTTTTCTCATCTAACGTAGTATAATGTAATAAACCTTCACTTAAACTTTACATAAACAGAACTTGGGCTGGTAGCATTATACACAAGTGCTTTATTTAAATAGAACCGGCAAATGATTAATGAAGACAGTTACATAACGAAGATCTTAACAATTTTCATCCTTCACCTAATGTTCAAAGTGTGATTAAATCACTCAACATGAACACACGGAAAATGTTAAAATGCATGCGGAATATTATAATATATTATTCTATTATTAATATCAAAAGTGTAAATACTTACTTCAGGAGTCCGAAAACAAATGCATTGAATTTCATCAGACCCTCTGTAAGGACATCTTCACCATTCAGCCTCACGACCAAATCACTGAGGGCCTTTGTCATTAGACCTGAGACAGAATAATAGATACTATTAGACAGTATATGTGAAATTTCAACTGAGTGTCTGAACCCCATTATCGCACTGGTTTCTTTTATATTGTTCACCTACACATCAGTGCTATCACCATAGGACTAAATTTTTGGTAACAATGTCATCAAATGTCATAGTTAATTGGTTATAACAACTGCTTTGTACTGGGAAGGCCCCAGGTTTAAATCTAAACCCAGAAAACAGCTATCCCAACTGTGTCCCTCCAGACAAGAGTCAGTGTAGTACCTTCAACTAGGCCCAGAGCCATTCCTTAGCCATATTTTCCAGTACTAATTCACTAACCATCCTATCACTCAATGTTACATAACCTCGGCAACTGAAAGCATCACTAAATACAACAAGAACATATATATAAAATAAGAATTTGTCACATAGTGACATGTGCAATAACTATACTCTGTGCAGATGGCAGTGTTATACCATTTCCTTACATCATACTCAAAACCCATCCACAGTCATCACAATGTGAAGTCTTGTTTTCGACCACAGTGCTGCTAGGAAGAGTGACAAGTGGGAATGACAGACAATGTGATCATAACTGAAAATAGTATAAGGATGATTATGATTGTGTGTCACTGATAGAGTGACAGTTCTCCCATGTAAATTTCTGAAGAAAGAAGAACCCCTGTCAGTATATTGACAAATCTGAATAGGCTTTTGCTGTAATTTCACCACTTGTCATATTGCTGTCTGGCATGAGCAACAAGACCTGTTCATATGTGACACTTGTTGGTTCCTCCCTTGTTGCCTGGGACATGATTTTGCTTGTCAGAACAGTCACCGTACAGATAATTACCTAACTTATACCAACGTCCTGTCAAGCATGTAAAATCAGTAATTCAAATTTTCGGTCTCTGCTAAATTTGCATTATGCCAAATTTCACATCACAGGTGACTTTCTTATAAGTGTGTTAGTTAAGGATACTACCAATTGTTAAGATCATAAGATCATAAGAATGACAGATGAATGCATGAATATGGAGCACGAATGGAATAGTGGTGACAGCAATATACGAAAGTACTCTGAAAAGACCTGTCCCAGTTTCACTTTATCCACTACCAATTCCACATGAATTAGCCTGGGACTGAACTAAGTCCTCTGTGGTGAGAGGTCAGCGACTAAAAACCTCAGCCATAGCACTGCCGGACTTCATAGCAAGAAGAGAGTATGCAGTTTGTAGTTTGATTCCTGATGCAAGCAAAAGGGTGTTCTCTTCTCCAACCTATCCAGACCTACCCCATGGACCACTGAACCTTCCAGTTCAATGGGTATGGTGGAACTCTCTCCCCACGGTAAAGTGGTCAGAGCCTGAAACTGACCACTCACCTCCATTTAGAGCTGTGGTTAAAAATTTGTAAAACTATACCTTCACTCCCCCATATGCCTCTTGGCACACACAGGAATTTTACTTTACCTTGTTGAGCAGAAGCCTCCACAACTTGCCATACCGAGTTCTGAATAGAACCAAATGCTGTGTGTAAAGTGGGCTGCAGGCCATCACTCAGGACAGCATACAGAGCAGGGCACAGTTTGGAGAGTGTCAGTTGGGCACAGGCAGGGGTTTGACTTGAGTCACCAAGGATGCTGCAATGTGCCTGGTTCTGAGCTGCTGAGAAGTGGCAGATCATTTGTTCCACAGCATCACTCACTGCTGTCACCAATGCTACAGAAATGTTACAACATTACAGTGAAAGGGACAAAACCATACATTTTATGTCGTTTATAAGGGGCAAGTGGATCAATGAAGTAAGAAAGAAAAGCATAGAACAACTGAGCCCTAAACATGATTTCACAGCATTAACCCTTTAAATACGAAGCACAGACTTCTTCATTTAAAGACCCAGTTCATACCGCGCAGTAAACACTTTTCATCTCAGTTATAAAAACCAATCAGTTTATGATGTAAGTGGCACAAGTCACTGTTTGTTCTCAGATAAATACAAAACACAAAACACATAAATACAGTGTGAGAAGAGCGTACGATTGTTGAATGTTAAACTTGTTGGTGCATCATGTAAGCAGAAGGCTGTAAAAGGTTAATGTGCAGGCGAACTTGGTGCTTCAATTTAGTGTTGGTAATGTTCAATTTCCATCCATCTGAGCGTTAGTGATGTAGGTGAAACACTTGGTTAAGTGTCAGCCTCTGCACAGCTAATGCTATTAATAAGCACTTTAAGATCATTCCTTCAGAACTCAAAATAACACTCTTGACAAAAATACTGACATAAAATGATTCCAGTCATCTTGGATGTCAAACTGTATACTTGAGTGAGTAGTTTCAATGTTTCAAAGGCCCTATAATCTTTCAAAACACTGGGAACCACTCACTCAACAAGTACCAGTAAAGTGTCTGGTGTACCAGTAGTGGCATGAATACTACAGTCCGAGAAACCATGGCATACCACATCTCTGGATATTTCAGTTGTTCATGAACAAAGGGCAACATGTGTATAAAGTGAAATGAATCGAAGCACATTAATATAAAACAATCAGTTATAAATCAACACATTCCCTCCTTCCAGTCACTTCAGCATCCACCTGACCTAAATTCAGTCACCATTATGAAAGAGGCAACATGTTCGTCTAAAACATCAGCAACAGGCTTATTACCCTACATGGTGTAAGAACCCCAAAGACCATTATATGAGCAACACCTGCTATGAAAGCATTAGAACTTCAACCTCCTATTCTTTATTAGTAGACAACATACTATTAAAAATACAACTCACCCCTTTTCTGAGATAGGTCAATAGGGATGGGACGCTGGGCTACGCTAATGCTTGGCACTACATCTACTCTTGTTCCTTCTGATGGTGGACTGGCATATCCATCAGGACTGCACTCTCCTTCTTCTCGGATGGGCATATCCACCAGTGGGGGATTAAGCTTGCACTGTTAACACACATATTATTAATCATCAATTTCACAGCAAGTACTGCACTAACTTCTTGCACAATGTGGTTTTGCTCAGCGCAGTTTTAAATTATACAGAGTTACAAATAAATAAACACGTGGGAAAAAATTTGCCAAATGCTGGAAAACTTAACAACACTTGGATATGTGTGGCTGCTCACTCACTTTCCTTGAAAGCTGGTAGCATCAGTTATGCAAGTGCTGTGCAACTCTTAAATATCCAAAAATCTATGTATGTAGTATCTGAAGTTACAGGGTGTCTGTAAGTGTTCACATCAATGTAACCCTATTCCCCCCCCCAAATTCAAACAATTTGGTTTTGCTAATGATCACTCCCCTCACCTGTGCTGGACATTCGAAGAGTAGAAGAGAACTTGTGCAAATGTGCTCTATTCAGCATTACAACCACATAAAATTAAACTAAATG
>Ga0123357_10007287_pt1 | contig 13647 bp, 9 predicted proteins | sample TergutEmb28metaG_FD_89873 | JGI IMG/M metagenome (GOLD analysis project Ga0123357, IMG submission 89873) | Embiratermes neotenicus P4 segment gut microbial communities from Petit-Saut dam, French Guiana - Emb289 P4 | ecosystem: Host-associated > Arthropoda: Insects > Digestive system > Gut ... | reverse complement strand
CACAACAGAAGGACATCCATGCTCCCGGTGGGATTCGAACCCACGATCTCAGCAGGCGAGCGGCTGCAGACCTACGCCTTAGACCGCGCGGCTGCTGGGATCGGTCTGTAACGGGATCACTTTACCTTTATATCTAAGCAGTATTTCCTTATTAATGTCGAAACTTGCAACAGCAGCTCGTCGTTGTGCGCAAATGGAACTTCTGTTTTAGTTAGTTTGTTAGTTCAATGAGCCGTAGTTGAAACTCACAACTGTCCGAGCCTATGCAACACAGGCATAAGGAATTTATTAAAATAGCAGCCCATAAAGTAAAGAATACTGCTTTGAAGCACTTACTAAGTTTTTCAGACCTGTGAATAAGGAGAGGCGAAGACGCGATTGAAAAATTTTGGTTTACTCATGAAAAACGACAAGGCTGTTATCTTTTTCAGTGTGGAAAAACGTTTATTTCTTTGTTAACAACATGCCAGCGGATGCATTCCGAGTAAGAGACTAGTGAATGTATTCCTAAAACGTATCTTTTCTGAGCTCCATTGTAAATTTACATACAAACCCCGATACGGCGTCACCTCTAACTCATTGCCCTTGGGGGGTCAGACAACAGAAACTCTCAGCTGGACGGTGTTTCGATTTACGGCCGCTAATTGCGACGAACGTAGGTTTCACAGACTGGTAAGAAAAACATATAAATCACATAGCAATGTGTGCATATAGAAACACTGCTGTGGTTTGGTACAAAGCCCTACAGGTCCTAATCGTCTTGTTTTGTCATGGTGACTACAGATGTCTTCGTCACCATCTGAAATTAATGGTAATTTTTCTAAAACAATCCATCACTTTACCAGCTACGTAAAATGGATCATTCATATCGTCTGTTGTTTGTCTACATTTTTTTTGGCGCAACAGCCCCCCATTGGGCCAGGGCCTCCTCATTCACGAGGTTTCTAGATCACACACAACGACGCACCACAGTCTGTAGGACTCCTCTGGACGAGTGATCAGCTCATCGCAGAGACCTCTACCTGACAACGCACAACACTCACAACAGACAGACATCATGCCCCCTGTAGGATTCGAACCCACAATCTCAGCAGGCAAGCAGCCGCAGACCCACGCCGCGCGGCCACTGGGACCGTCTGTCTGTCTGTCTACACTACTTAACAGAAACTATTTTATGCGGCCACACACACCTTTAAAAGTGAGATTTCCAAGTTCTCGCGACGATGATAAGCAGATTTACGATCTAATGGGGTGTGACACCGTGTTGTCTGGTACATAGGGACATTGTTACATATCGAATCATGTCATAGAGCGTTGTTTTTAAAACAATGAACTACAGCCTGATTTCAAGCTTGTACACGGATTATCATCTACTCTTGTCACCCCTTCCTAGGTAATTATTGGTCTTCCAACGCTGCTTTCGATTTGCTGTGAAGAACAATTTGCGACAGTCTTCTTTGCAGTTGTATTGGCATGATTTTCCATTAATTAATAAATATTGTTTATTTTTGTATAACATTCATTCCTATTTCTGTAGTCTTGTGCATTGGTGGGCATAATTTCTTCTATTCTACTATCTAAATTTATCAGATCTTTTCATACCATGCATCATGTCCATATAAAGTCGGGTAGCTGCCATTACTTTTATGAATTGTGAACTACTATACTTTCCTTTTTGATGACATTCGATTCATGGCACATGCTTTACGTAAATTCGTTTAATAACCATTATCTTTGTACGCTGGAGACACACTGAACACTACAGACCAACAGAAGTTAAAAGCCAACTTCAGTTTGACAAGACAAACGTGCATTCTAAACAAAGCAATTTTTTTTATAAACTACGAAGCTCTTAAAACTAAATTTGTATAAGTGCAGACTATCAGTTTAATTTGGGTTATTATTATGCCGCGTGGCGTGCAAGTTGAATGAAAAATCTGATAGAATAAATCCTACCTAGTAGGCACAGATCATATATAGTAGGTAACCTTTAGTTTTGCTATGACGTACTTGCGTCGTGAGACAAAAGTACAGGCCTATACGCATCCCAATACGCGAGACGATAGCTGATTACGACAGCAGACGGCGCCTGTGTGCCTACTACGGAGTAAATCCACTAGGTTGGTCGTTTTTACGGATAGAATAACGTAGAGGCCTACCACGTGCAAGCACCAGAATTCTTACAGGCTGATTTACGCAACCGCACTCAAGGAGACAGCACCTGAAGAAAAAAACTAATAGGTGTGAGTATAGCTCTCAAAAACAATAAAGAATTTAATCTAATACATCTCAACAAATGCACAAGTATTAAAATACACACTTTCACATACAATCCACTAATAGTCAGGCATGTTTCGATCTTCTTAGATCCTCAGCGATCACACAAGTATATAAAAAACATAGATGAATTTCCACAATTTTTAAGGACTAAAATGTTAATCTGATAATTTATCTGTGTTTTCTACATGCTTGGTTGATGTAACATCCCCGAGGATGATATACAAAGATCGAAACATGCTAGTATTAGTGGACTGTACGTGAAAGTGTGTATTATGATACTTGTGCATTTGTTGACATAATCTGTTAAATTTTTTATTCATGCTTGGATATGAATAATGGTAAGAATCTAAAATTTAGTCAATTAATGCATGTTTATCAAGAACAAATTCTCTGCTGTACAAATAAACAATAAACATTATAAATTGTTTTTTTTTTTTAGAAAGGTACGAAGTGCCGACACGTGATTTCCAAATTTTCTTACATAATTTAGACAGCATTATGAACTACCTTCATACATCGAAAATTGAATTTGTCATCTGAGGGGGGACAAATATTAACTTGCACAAAATTAGGGTCAACGAAGTCTCAGTTCCCATAACACCATTTACTCTCACTTACTGTGGACTTCCCCACAAGAATCCAAAATCACCCCAATTGCCATTGATAATAGATAGTTTTAGATTAGAACAGATGTCCATTGAACTGGTTTTAAATGGGCTATCTGATCACAATGGTCAAGTACTAGTTATTAAAAAAAAACCCCTTATTTCCAATTTGTACAATTATAGGAAGCTGACTCAAGTGACATACTTCTAACATGACAGTAGTGAAGAATGGTAGTTAGTACAGTGATGGGTATGCATATGCAGAGTTCAAGTATTTTCTGAATATCAACTTAAGAGCACTTGAAACAAATACCCTTACTATAATGGAACACAGTTGTTCAAAACCAATGACTGGATAACTAAAGGCATCAAGACCACTGCAAACAGGACAGAATTATTTACCTAATTAGCAGAACCAGTGACAATTAATGGAAATTCAATATGGAAAATAATGCAACATTTTTCATTCATCTCAGTGACTGGGCTAAGCATACACATTTCAAGAAACTATGATCAGAGTCCCATAATGACACAAAAACTCTCTTTAAAACAGTAAAAAATGAAACTGGCATGCACAGGGAAAATATTACCATCACCCCAGGCAACATCATGGGGTTAGGGAAAACATCTGAGGTGGGGAAACTCTAGCACAATGAAACTGATCAGCTCTTAGGCTGGGGACTTTTTGAATGTGGGCAGACGACATACAAATTACATGGCTACAATACAAGCATTTAAAAAGAAAATATCATGTACAAACTATCTCTTTTATCAAGGAGAAAATAACACACATTAGCATACTTTGTGACACCTATACAGTGAGAAATTGCACACTGAAATGTGTCAACACAAAGAGCATTACATGCTGCACTCTGGAGAAAGTGTATACATTAAAAGGTTCTGATTAATTCAAACACAGGTTTAACAGGAAGAAAACAAAAGTAACATCCATTTTATTGAATTATGTATGCTTTATAAAGTAATATTACCACAAACTGTTGGAAATACTACTACTTCCATTTTTATTATATTTGAAGAAATTATATGAGAACAAATATGTAACAGATAACCCAAAGATGACAAACAGTTCCAAGATGGGGAAAACCATTGCTTTCATTACTAAATCAAATAAGTTAAACAAATACGTGTCCTTCTTACACTTATAAAAATTCAAACTTCTCTTCATTTCTTTACACTTTACACATATAAACACAGCATACATCAGATAAATTAAATGCTACATTCTACTTAACAAAAATTATTTAGATATACAAATAATAATAGAAACATTTTTTACAGGTCCCATGCAGAAGAAATAGGATTTATTTATCTTAGGCATGACAGACCCTTCCAAAGAGTAATCATTTCCACAAAATACTGCACTTGCTCATCTTTCTTGCACTTGGAAAAAACACATTAGGGACAAAAAGTAAGCTACGAATTTGATTTAACCCTCTTACTATGATGCCTATGCTACAGATAGTGCATGAATTCAGCACTTAAGAAATGAATTCTTTTGCCAACTTTTAGAGTAGAAACTGCTGTAAATGTGACATTTTCTGTAACAGTAACATGTCACAACATATATCTAATTGCATACAATCAAAAAGCAGCTCTGATAAATCAGTACATCAGGTTCTGCTTCACCTAACAATAAAGCAGAACCTGTCTCACTGGCTTCATTACCTCACTCACACTGCACGGGTTAAATTACACAAGAAACTGCACATAAATTAAACACAAATTATATTTTATATTTATATATATATATTACTTTGATATAAAAATGTCACCCTTCACATCACATGTAACATTCGAGTCCATAACAAAAAGCTGCAGGGGATAAACAAAGTGTGACAACATTATACTAAATGGGCAGATATTAGTTATTAACAAGGAAACTAATCTACTACAATTTATCTTATTGCTTCAGAAAATGCTCAGTCCATCTTAACATATGGACATCCATGCAATAGTAGGAGGTTACAGTGTTTATAATTGTCATTAAATGAACACATTTCATAATATTCTGCTGATAAAACTTGTAAACTATTTTGAGCCCAGTATAATTATGAGATATAACAGTGGATATATATATATGTACCTAAAATACACATTGGACAGATTCCATGTTTCGTGCTATACTGAGGTGCCATACAGGCCAACAAGTACAGTATAATCTCCCACAGGTCAAAGCTACATTCATGGAAAACAAGGTCCTCTGTATTCTTGTGCAAGGTTTTACGGGTCAGTGGTTTCCAAACAGTGATTCAAGAACACCTCTGACATTTGAAAAGTGTTTTTGAAGGTTGATTCAAGGTAATGTGCTGTATTATTGTGTTAAAGGACAACCACACAGAGCCATAAAGTTGGCGGTGCTACCTGTTTATACTTTTCAAATGATTTTTACTTTGTACCCAGTTCCGCATAAAAAATGTAGAGTTCACCACATTTTCTTTTCTTTCTCTACAGGCAACAATACCTGAAATATCACTGACTTCAATTCCATAGTTCTGCAGAAATGTGGGTGGACAGAATGAGAAGCATAAGAAGAGAATTCCTCAGAAAAAGGTAAGATATTAGTGGGTACTAACATAAACTATTTTAATTTTTGAAACAATGGGTTTATACATTATGATTAAGTTTGGGAACCACTGCAGCACATCTGTGGATAACAAATGGTTACCTCAATGGGTTAACCTTGAAGAAGTACAAAACACGTTACTCATAGACAAAAAAGTTTCTGAATGCCACACTGTGGCCATGTAAGAAATTTGACATTTGGGTGACTGTGCATCATGATAAATTCTTATAAGAAAACCCCCTAGTTGCACTAATTTCTCGAATTTATTTTTGGAATAAAACTCTACATGTTTTGGACAGTTCCTTTGTCCATCATCAGTTTTTCACTGTGCACACAGAAATGGTATATGATGAACAAGTTTGCTGACATATACAATTGCTGTGTATACAGTGAAAAACTCCTAACAATGGACAGAGGAACTGTCTGAAACATGTATAGAGTTGTATTCCAAAAATAAATTTGAGAAATTAGTGCATCTAGTTGGTTTTATTTTAAGAATGCAAGAAATATGATACTTAGACAAAACTTCATTGGCAGTGCTGGGGCAGACAAAATTCTTTAGTGCTCAGGCAGGCTGGCTGGCACTCAACATAAATGGAGGGGATGAGCAGGCCTATAGTCATGCAGACAAGGACCACTCACCATTAATGGTATGTCATTAAGTTCTTGTTAATCAGTGTCATTAATGATGCAACAATGTGGTATGGGAGATGAGCTTGCACAAATAAAATGGAGGCAATCACTTCATCAAATACGACTCCAGAACTTCACACACCTAAACAAAGTGGGGACCTCATTTCTGCATGGCAGTTGGCATAAAAAATCTAAAACAAATCACACATCTTTCAAATGCAAATGTTCTTTGTTTACCTGAGCAATAATGATGTTTTTGGAAAGAGATAATTACAGATAACTTCTGAACAGCAGCAGTAGTATTAGTATTAGCAGCAGTAGTAGTAGTAATATATAGGAAAATCAGATAGCGTAACTATCCAAATCTGTTCTGCAAACATGTTCACAACCAGATCTCAAAATGTGTTACAACAGAATACAAGAAATAATAATTAACATAACCAGTTCCCATGATATACAGTATGTACATAAATTCACCTGCAAGCATAAGGAAGTGATAAACCCACCACTCAGTCACATGCATGTCACACAGAAGTTTTAAAAAACTATATACACTTTCAGTATTCAGAATGGAATCAGAAATATACAAACGCTGGAACTGAAACTAAAGATACACAACAGACCAAAATTGTGTTTAGCTTTGAAGAAGTCCACTTTTTGGGTGTTTCGTTCTGCATGAACCTAAATATTACCTATTACCTGTGTTTGAAATACAGTCAGTCACATTAAGATATGCAGGAAGAGCAACGTTTCAACATCAACTAGTATATAATTCAATAAAAACAATCACAAAAGGGAACATGATATTACACATAAGGAATTTCTAAATGATGTGACAAATGACAGGGAAGCTTCAAAATGTCAATATGAGTCAAGGAAGTGCAACAAACACTGGTGCAGTTACAGAGAGTGAAAGTTCAAGAGTACATATTGTTTTCAGGTTAATTCAGTAGATATGATATATGAAGCCGTGCTTACACTTTTCCATTTTATTTTAATGAGAACCAAATGATGTTACATTACTGAACAGGCAGACACATACCTTGTGTTCAGTAAATGCAGGAGAAGTTCCACAGTGGCAATATACACAACAGTACAGTAACGACAGTGCTTCCCTTCGTGTTGACCGGCAGATTTGTAAAGCAGGAACCACATCAAATAAAGGCTAATGATTGTTGCCCATGAAGTGCATTCATGCTGCTTGTTGTCAAAATCATGTATGCACTGTGGCAAGGGATCCCAATTTAAGCCCCAGAAGAGTGTTTGGGACTACTACACCTAGATCTACATAAAAAAAAGAGAGTAATAACACTATCTATAGCACATACAATGTATTCAGGCACTTCTACCACCTGAAACAAAAGTCCACCATGCTCTTCAAAAAGCCACTACATCAGCATGCCAAGAAGACTCTTATTAGTGACAGACGAGTGAAGCATCGCAAGGAATAGCATTACGAACTTCCATGTGGCATAACACGTGCACAGAACAATCACATATGACATGAACTGGACACAAATAACATTTTCCACGAATATGTGTACTGGAATCTCTCTGTAGACATTGCCCTTAGTTGCTGGATAATGTTTTATTGCACACGTAACAGATGTGGTTTTTGCACCACGGTGATGTGGCACAATTCTCTTTGCTGCTGAAGAATGTTTTACTGTCCACACATCAGATGTGGTTTCTGCATGATGGTGCCGTGGCACATTTTGGCCTGGCTGTATGGGAGTGGTTAAGTACGTTCTTATGATTCCTGTGCCATGGATGCGACAGTCAGCACACCGTAACCCAACAGAACTGTACTTATGGGACCAATGAAAAAAAAAACAGTTTATGTGAAAACTGTTAACACCAGTAACCCTTAGAATTTTACCCTCTGTAACAGACACATTTCTGGAAACAATATGACATCCTGAAATCTTTCCAATGACTTATGGCACAAGAATTTGAAACACACTGTATAGCAGACAGAGAGACAGACAGACAGACAGTAAGACACCAGAATTACACTGTATAATAAAGACATAAACCTTAAACTTAAAAAGTCAGCATCCAGGGAAACATGTTTAATGATGTAGATTTAACTGGTGGTAAATGTTTCAGCTCCACATAAACTTGCCATGTAGGAAACAATGTGTGTACCCATACTTGTCCCACCCTCTTTTACAAACAATGAAATAATTTATGTATTAGGGCATGTATCATTGTCCATCTATGCCACCCAAATTTCAATGCCACAAATATCTTCTCAACTTATGCATGATCTTTTACTTTCGGGGTGGCAATGGAGTCATTTCCATGAAGTTCCATGAAGTACTTTTATAGCTGACACATGTCTAAAAAATATGAATTTTAATGAAACATTTGCTGCAGAATACATTATCCACCCACTTTCCTTATTTAAAGGCAAATCAAGTCCTAAAAAATCCTTATGTTTCTGTGAGTGTGCCCCAAAAATTCTGAACCAAGCAACCAGTTTTACAGAATTCGGTATGAATTTCATGCCACTCTTTGGCCCTGGAAGTTTGTACAATGATAAAACTTTAAAAATTATACAAGTTAAGGCATTTTTTTTTTTTTTGGAGAATATAAAATAACAAGTTAACTTTTATTCAGTCTTCAGCTTGTGAGTAACAACAGATGAATCACTGTAGCTAGGCATATGTCACATCATTAACTCCAACTACATGTTAAGTATGGATGTTTCTCATACCAAAAATGGTTATTTATCTACAATAAATTTCACAAGTTTCAGATAATGACAATCTTTATGTGTAAACAGTGATGCTAGTTTCCTTCCCCTGCTGACAGCATTGCAAGAAAAATGATCCATGAATTCATTCCATATTTATATATAAAAAAACCTGCTTTCAGTTTTTATCCAATATCTTCAATTTCCTTATGTTTGCAGATTGCATGAGAGATCTGAAATTGAATTTCCCAAGTTCTTTTGTCATAAACTTGCATCATTCAGTTGATAATACATTTTCCCAATGAAATGACGCATGCTTCAGTGACTAGCAGGTGTATCGTCTATAAAAGTTCAGTAGGACAGATTCAGTTTAACAGATGTTAACATCTCTGAACAAGACAATAACGCAACAAACAGCAAAAATCAAGTTTCCTCATTAAAGACAACTCAGGTCCCCTTCTTACGCCTTCACAGTGTGTACAAGGGCAACTTTGCCCCTCTGCCACATGTTCATGGATATTACTTTAATTCTATTTTGGTGCTCATTATGACAAGTCTATGTGGAAAATAAATTACACTCCTTAATACAACATGGAAAATCTGAATGCATAAATATTAAAATTAAAATAAATAAAAACTACACAAAGACTGAAATCACAATTCTGAACAGTCTTGCCTCTGCCTTCATGCAGCTCAAAAATTACAGTTTATCCACCCTCCAGGCTAACCCTGGGCAAACAGTATATAATCAGAATAAACAATTCACTCGTTGGGATTTTAATTTGTCACAGCAGTGACTAAAAAAACTACGTTCTTCTGGGATGTGAGTCTGTGTGGTTTGGTTAAAACCTACCAACATTTGGGAGAAAGTTACTGCCTCTATCTTTGGGACAGCTGTGTTCAAGATGAAGGCAACAGGTTCTTTCAAAATGCTGATACATAACTATGCAGCTATGTGGCACCACACCCAGAAGAACGTATCTTGACATTACACAACCACTGGCCAGTTTGTTCCTCTGATGTAAATTCTTGCACCTTTTCGACAAAACAGAAAACAGTTTAAGAAACACTGTGTAACAATCTGGCACGTTCATTCTGTTAAGTTCTCTAGATTTGTTGAGTTAAAAGATGAAAACTTCAAAACTCTTTACCTTGAAAGCACACATGCAGTGGAAAACAGATATAGTACACAATATGTGTATTTTGTTTCTCTTTATAGGTTTACCTATATTATTTCTTGTTCTTATAAATACACAATAAGTTACACTCAAAATGCCTGCAAGAAAGAAAATAGGTTTTTTACAGAAAGTATGTGGGTTAAAAGCAGCCACCTGTAACAAACAGTGGAATGTGCTGACAAATTCATGTAGAACTCCCAAATATGATGATAATTTGCTTAGTGGTTCTTGAATAGTAACATGTGGAGAAACATGGAAACACAAACAGCACATTTTTCGTAACTTCCCATTGCAAAAGCAACAGGAGAGGTGGACTAATATAGACCATACACAATGTGACATACCACATTCCTCAAAGCCACAAATCCATGACCTTCAGCAAAGGAGTTCCATTGTTTGTCTCCAGGCAAGCAGGTCCTTCAGACATCCTAAAACTGTGTCATATCCTCCACATTATAATGCACCAAAATTAAATGTCTGCTGTGTTTAGCATATTCAGTGTAGCACATACTGCACAATTAATTTAAATGTATGGTTTTGTAAATGCAAGCTCCATGGACATAGTGCCTGAAATCCAAACACAAGCCTGCCTAAACAAACATACCAAATTTAGGTCGTTTCATGGGAAAAGTGATGTAATAAATTCTGATCTTTGAAGGTAAAGAAAAACATAGTTTTGGCATGATCCGCCACTTTACAAAAGCCTGATGCCTAGCAGACTGTTATCCAGCTGCGGTCAGGCAGTATTAAGATGGCAGATTCCATGCTCAGTCCTCACAGAAATTGAAAGTTGGAGAGACAGAATCTGAGAGTGAAAACTGTTATTACTTCTTCATTATTTCTGGCATCCAAACATTGACAGGCACCTGTGCCAAAGACAGCAAAGGTTTTAATTCCATCATGTATCAGGTATTCCAGTGGACGATGACATCCAAAGCATCAAATTATCTACGGCAATAATTTCTGGCTTAGAACCCAGCATATTTAACACACTGTCAAATGACAAACTCGGTAGGCTGCATGCTACTATTACAGCTGACACACCATTACCAAACAGTCCCACTTTCCATGGACAGCAAAGTAAAGACAGTTCAATCTTACTCTCAGTGGAATAGTACATGAATTGACAAAGATTCTAAAATGATACAAAGATGGTTTTAGAAACAATTCAGTATGAGAATGGTACATTTACTCAACTCTTTCAGTCACTGGGATGCATGTCACTCACACAAGAAGTACAGAACTTGCATTACGTAATTTCAAACATCAACACTCATTCTGGTAATAAAATATGAGATCAATAAATAACCATAGCCAAATAGAACAATAAAATAAGAAAGTACAGTCATAAGAGAAGGAAGACACACCATGTATAAAAGGGGAATCAAATTCAGTCACCTGTTTTCAAAACTTAAAAATCAACAACAGAAAGAAACAGTTCACCCTTAAATATATATTTACCATTACACAATTATCTGGTGCACTTCATTCACGTCATTATAGACTCTGTCATGTGTACACACCCACCCACATAAGCATGAGCCCATGTGCACCTGGGGATGTGCACATGCACACCACTCAATTGTACTTACTCGGGGAGAAACTCTTAAAAAATAATAGCCTAATAATCTCTGGACAAGTCGTATTTCCACACAACACGATGAAATATACATATACTTCAAGCTATAACCTTCAATCTTTTTTTTTTTGTACTTTTCTTTTGTTATTTTATGTTTACACAAACATGAACAAGCCCTGCATTCATTTTTGTACATACGCCTGTGCTCTTCACAAAGTTACACTGCCATCCACCAAAAGCAACTCAATGTGCAGTAGCAAACTCAATATAGCAGGGCAGGAATAAAATGCTTGATATGTGCTATTGCATATATATTAGGCCTGAGTACATGTTCCAGGAATGCTAATTCAAACAAACTTTGCAATGTCAGTTCAAATATTGGCAAGAAAAGTCACATGTTACATTTTATGTGATTTATAATTTGGCACTATTTGTAAGTTATTACCAGAGATTCCAATTAACCCATCAGTCAGGACGGGTGTGCCACACACACACAAACACACGAGCACTAGCTTTATGGTGCTCTCCCAAGTCAGATGACAGTCTACACTGTCAATTTAACCAGCAATCAAGTACTTTGAAAATCTCAGAATATAAATGGTAACTTTCCACATCTGCTCATGGTTCCAGATACCACTCCTCCTACATCAGGTAAAACTCTAAAGTGATGATAATCCACACTTGGTGATATTTTGAAACTGTATATTATGTTGTTAAAAAAAGAGCTTTACCTTTACAAAATTATGGCAAAAGTTTCCATCTACAATGTAACTTAATATTCTCTTCTCCCCTGCTGTGAATGTTACTTCAGCACCATTACAATTCAATCAATCTCAAATACTATAGGTAAAAACAGTCTCACCTCCAAAAACTCAAGTCTTTCAGCACTACTGTGGCAAGTTGACATTACCAGATAAGCACAGGGGACAGATATAATCACATGGAGCAGTTCCATCATAAAAAGTGAAGAGCATTTCAAACAACTGACATGTCAGAACCAAAACATTTATCTGTGTATGACTGATTAGTAAATTAACAACAGTAATGAGGACTTGTGACAATAGAAATACTACATGTATACCCCACATCACTGCATTCATATATCAAAATAACAGAAATTTCAGCTCCTTCTGCAGCACATATGATGACATTCTCTACACAAGAGATATATTCAGTAACTGCCATGGAACTTCCTCAAAGAAGTGCCCTCAATATGGTTAATAATACCACTTATAGTCTGCTGCCATTAATTAACAACAATTTAGTGTAGCTATTGTGTACAGTGTTAACATCAAGGGCACCTGCCATTGACTGGTTTGTCAGGAACTGCAGAAGCTACATCATCCCAGCTTTCACCCTCTTCCGCATCTTCATTGTCACTCTCTTCTGCTGAAGAGTTGTTGGCAGATTCACTTGAATGACTACTGCTACTGCTACTGCTATAGGATGATTGTTCATCATCAGGATCATAGTACACTTCTGCTCCAGGGAAGATGTAGCGATTTGGGGCGAGTAGGAAGTAGGTGTTCTCTGTAATAAAATGTTATCATCTTTATTGATGCAACTGTTTACCTGTTCATGAATTTACAATTGCTAGAGAAATCACAAAAGCTTATTTAGGATCAAAAAGTAATTTCTCTCTCCAATTACTGTATTTTCTCAGATACCACAAATATGTCTTGTATACATTGTGAGCTTTGAAAATCTGTGTGTTGTAGTAAAGGATTGCAGTCAAGTAACTTGAGCTGTCACCAAATTCTGCAGTCAGAATTTAGTTCGCAATGACTCTGTATGTTGTGTAAAGGTAAAGTTCGCCATAGAACATGCCACAAAAGCCCAGAGGGGGAGTAGAGGTATAGCTCTACTCTTTCTTTAATCTCAGCATAAGACCAGGGTGGGTAGCCAACATCAAGCACCAGCCACTTTACCCCCAGGAAAGACCTGGCACCCACTGTATAGGAGACTAGGCGGGCCCCAGGACTGGTCTGGACAGGTGCAGAAAATGTCACTCCACCGGGATTTAATCCCCAGACTGCCCAGCATGCAGTGAGTCGCTATAATGACTACACTACCCAGGCCCATCTATATGT